>Ga0155420_111_pt3 | contig 1201 bp, 1 predicted proteins | sample RifCSPhighO2_02_FD_106388 | JGI IMG/M metagenome (GOLD analysis project Ga0155420, IMG submission 106388) | candidate division WWE3 bacterium RIFCSPHIGHO2_02_FULL_38_14 | reverse complement strand
CTATCTGGTGGAAGCTTCTGACGTTCTAGATCCAAAGTTGGATATCTGGGTAAGCGGATTTGGTCCGTACGTAAGCGGTGATAAGCTTAAAGTAACCGAAGCCCCCGGTGCAACCCCATCAGAAAAGAAGATGGGAAGCGCTAACGGTCAGGCGGCTGCGATTGCTGCGCACTTAACACTGAATGCCGACCCCGTTGTAGTGGTCACTGATGCTTCAGGAAATAAAACAACGGTAGCTTGTTTAGTTCCACCTCCACCTAAGTAAAAGTAAATAAGTGGTACCGTGATAATGCCCGGAGTTTTAAAACTCCGGGCTTAATATTTTATATTGGGTTGATGTGAAATTAACAAAATCTATAATTATAATTTCTATACACACCTAAAAATATTTGATATAATCCAAATCAGATGAAAAAGGCATTTATTATTTCATTTCTCCTGATAGCTTTATTAACACTCTTAGGACTACCCATATTCAATAAATCTGTCAAAGCTAAAAATGATGATTTTGTATCCGGACAGATATTAGTAAAATTCAAGAGCGGCACTTCCCAAGAAGATAAAAACAAACAACTTGAAAATAACAAAGCAAAAGTAAAAAATAAAATTGAACAACTTGACACATTTGTATTACAAGTCCCCGCCAATGCAGAAGAAAAAGTGGTTGCAGCCCTTTCAAAAAACCCTCACGTGGAGTATGCCGAATTAGACTACAAAGCAGAGGCGTTCTTAGTACCAAATGATACTTACTTTACTCAGAGACAATGGGGCTTGGAAAACACCGGACAAACCATCAACGGAGTTGTCGGAGTAGTGGATGCTGATGTTGACGGACCCGCCGCTTGGGATACCACTCAAGGCGGAGTGAAAGTTGCAATTTTGGATACCGGTATAGACCAAAACCATGAAGATCTATCAGCCAAGGTTGTATTGCAAAGAAATTTCACGGATTCCCCAACTCCCGATGATTTATATGGTCATGGTACTCATGTTGGGGGAATAGTCGCTGCAGTCACGAACAACGGTTTGGGTGTTGCCGGCGGCTGTCCTAATTGTCAGTTAATGAATGGAAAAGTATTAAACGATAGCGGTTCGGGAGCATACTCCTGGATTGCTAACGGAATTACGTGGGCAACGGACAACGGTGCCAAAGTGATAAACATGAGCCTTGGAGGTTCAGTTAGATCTCGAACTTTAGAAA
>Ga0155420_118_pt1 | contig 5544 bp, 8 predicted proteins | sample RifCSPhighO2_02_FD_106388 | JGI IMG/M metagenome (GOLD analysis project Ga0155420, IMG submission 106388) | candidate division WWE3 bacterium RIFCSPHIGHO2_02_FULL_38_14 | reverse complement strand
GAGATCAAAGACAAAACCCTCAACAGTGTACTGTTCCAAGTAGTTCTCGGCGGTCTGATTGTATTTGTTGCCTCTTCAGATGCACCTTACTTTATAAAAGCTCTGGTATTTTCCACCTTTGTAAATTCTATTTACAGAATGTATGAGTCGCACCTGCTTAAAAAAACAGACGAATGGTTTTGGGCTTTAAAAAGCAAGCCGAAAAACAACGGCGTGGGAATATTTGCATTTGTCCTTCTGGGTATTCTTGTTTACTGCTTAAGTATTTTTTAATTTAATACCGTGTACGGATTTATAATTACTTTTTCAATTGCGGTCTCCATATTCTTTGCTTCCAAACTGGCTAAAAAGAAAAACCTCGACTCGGATATTTTGTACGGCGGGATGTTCTGGGTAATTTTATCCGGAATAATCGGAGCCCGTTTATACCATGTAGTGCATTTTTGGAGTTTTTACTCGGAAAATCCGGCTTTAATAATTAACTTAAGAATAGGAGGAATGGCAATTTACGGTGCTATTATCTTTGGCGTTGCAGCGGGCTTGATTTATTTAAAAATTAAAAAACAGCATATAACTGACTGGATTGATTTAGGTGGATTGCTTCTGCCACTGTCACAGGCTATCGGAAGGTGGGGAAATTATTTCAACCGGGAATTGTTCGGTGCTCCTACTTCCCTGCCCTGGGGAATATACATACCGCCTGAAAAAAGGCCGGAAATATTTAAAGATTATGAAAAATTCCATCCGCTGTTTTTATACGAATCGCTTCTTAACTTAATGCTGTTTTTATTTTTGCTTTGGGTTTTTAACAAAAAAACAGGGACGTTCGAAAATGCGGACGGACTAAAGAAAGGTTCCGTTTTCTTTTTATATTTGGCCGGTTACGGGTTAATCAGATTTTTCATGGAGTTTTTAAAGCTGGACGCCTGGAAAATCGCGGGGTTGAATACCGCCCAAATTATATCTATACTCCTAGTACTATCGGGGATTTTCGGAATAAGGAAACTAAATTCAAATGACAAAACTGCTGACAATTAAAGACTTCGTAAATTCACATTCAAGAGTATTAAATAAAAAAAATACCAGAACAGCATTGCTAACTTTAAGCGTAGTGGGAGTTTTAATTTCCATGTACCTAGTTTACGCAAAATACACAAATAACCCATTAATCTGCGGATTCGGTGACTGCGGAAAAGTTCAAAGCAGTATTTATTCTGATTTACTGGGAATTCCCGTGTCGGTATGGGGCGCTTTTTATTATTTATTCCTGTTTTTATGCTTTTTTAAGAATTACCGCGGAGCCGCGGTTTTAGGTATACTGTGGGGACTGGGATTTTCTTCCTATCTTACTTTTTTAGAAGTGTTTGTAATTGAAGCAATCTGCATGTGGTGCGTTTTCTCTTTTGTTAATATAGTACTTATATCGGTAACATATTTTGCGCACGAGAAAATTCTATGATTTATGTAGCATCCGACCACGGCGGTTTTGAATTAAAAAATAAAATATTAGATATGCTAAAAGAAAACGACTACAAAGCTGTAGATATGGGTCCCGATAAGCTTGAACCCGAAGACGATTACCCCGACTATACAATTCCCTGCATAAAAAAGGTTATGGAAAATGAAAAAAACAGAGGGATCGTAATTTGCAAAAACGGCGTAGGCGCCTCAATTCTTGCCAACAAATTCCCCGGTATTAGGGCAGCGCTAACATGGAATCCGGAACACGCCTCCTCTTCCAGAAACGACGACAATACAAATGTTTTAGCGCTACCGGCAAGCTATATAAACCAAAACGAAGCGTGGGAAATAACCAAAACCTGGCTCACCACACCCTTCAGCAATGCCGAAAGACACGTCAGGAGACTAAATAAAATTTCACGACAGGAAACACCGAGTGAAGGAGTTTTTTAAATGATTATCCCGGGAATTTTCGAAAGCGATTTTGAAGAAATCAAAAGAAAAATAAAACTGGTGGATTCAGCAGCAAGACTTATTCAGGTAGACGTTGCGGATGGCGAGCTAGTGGACGGCAAAACATTCACTGATATATACAAACTAGACGGAATCGATACTATGTCAAAATTTGACTTGGATTTAATGGTGCAGAACCCGATAAAATATCTGGAGAAAAAAGTGCAAAAAGCCGAAAAGATAAGCATGCTTATCGACGCCGAGGAATACATTGAAAAATTTATAGAAACAGCAAAAAAACTTAAATACAAAGTGGGTTTGTCATTAAGACCTTCAACCCCCGTGGAAAAAATAGAAGAATATCTGGATGAACTGGATTACGTGCAGTTTTTTACCATCCGCCCCGGCGGCAGCGGCAGAGAATTTCAAATAGAAGTTCTGGAAAAACTTGAAAAATTCAGAACCGATTATCCTTCCGTTCCTTTTCAGGTAGATGGCGGGGTGGACAAAGATTATTTACCGCTAGTTTTGGAGGCAGGCGCAATAGACGCGGTAATCACCTCGCATATTTTTAATACCCAAAATCCCAAAGAAGCATTAGAATATTTCATGGGTGTTTACAGAAACCGCTGATTCGGACAAGCTACTAAATTTAATAACAAAGCGAAAGGAATTTTTATGGATAAGTCAATAATCAAAAAAATAGCATTTCTGGGAGGAGCCGGTTGGGAGAAAGGTGAAAAAACTTATGAGGACTCTTTCAACGTTGCAAAACTTTTGGCCGAAAACGGATATGAAGTTGTAAACGGAGGAGGACCCGGCGTAATGCGCGCGGCAACAAACGGAGCCCACGACGGAGGAGGAAAAGTTCTGGCAGTCACATATCATCCAAACAAACCTAAAAAAAATTACGAGGGGGTTGACAAAGATAATCACTTTGATGAAGAAGTATACACTCTTGACTATTTTGACAGAACAAAAGTAATGCTTCAAAACACCGACCTGCATATTCTCTTTAACGGGGCAACCGGAACCATCAGCGAATTCGGAATGACGTGGGCGAGCTCCAGAATACACGAAGGCGACAACAAGCCAATAATTTTATACGGCGCTTTTTGGAAAGAACTTATAAAAGATTTTCAGGAACATATGAAACTGAGGCCGGGCGAAGTAGAGCTGCTTAAAATCTGCACCACTCCTCAGGAAGTCCTTGAATATATTGAAGGTTTAAATAAAAGAAATACTTAAATGTGTATGACGTTCAAAGAGTGTTTTTAAGTTTAAGGGTGTCTTCGTAAAATTTATTCAATATTTTTTCGCTTTCGGGTCCGTCAAGAATTATGGGCTGTCCGTAGCCTTCTATTAAAACAGGAGTAAACGCCAGATCCTCTAATTTCTTTCCTTTAAAAATAAATCCGACTATAATCCCCTGCCTGGTTTCCGTAGACCACATTTGGTCAAATATTAAATTCCCGTGGGCGTATAAAATAACTCCGTTTTCATAAATCTCCATCGGCTGAATCCAGTGAGGATGATTGCCTATTACCAAATCAGCACCGCTGTCTACAGCCAAGTGCGCCAGCTCCTTCTGCAAGGATGTAATACGTGTGGTGTACTCCTCGCCCCACTGCATGCCCACAACCACCACATCTGCGGCTTTGTCCGCCGCACTTATTTCCCTTTTCATTTTATCTTTATCAGCATACGAAAGAAGAGGCTCTGGAACTCCTAGCGAGTTGTATGCCAGAAAAGCAAATGTAACGCCCTTTACGGTTTTATAAACCGGGCCGGTGCTTAATCCCACCGATAGAATACCCGCCGAATCAAGAAGTTTTTTAGTGTTATCTATACCTTCAGTTCCGTAATTGCCCATGTGGTTGTTGGCATAATTAACTACATCGACACCGGCAAATGTAAGCCCCTCCAAATGCCTCTCGTCCCCGCAGAAAATAAAACCTTCATCTGTTAAAGGACAGTTTTTAATAAGAGGAGCTTCCATATTTATAAATGTAATGTCGGCGCTTTTTAATAAAGGTGCCACATTTTCGAACGCCCACTTAAAATTATTTTTATTAACGCTTATATGGTTAACGGATCTGGACGGAATAACATCCCCGGTAGTAATTAAAAGTATTTCGTCGGCTTTTAAGTCTGTTATATATGTAAACTTTCTTCTGTTTGAAAAATTTTTTTCCAGAGTGAAAGATTCATCATAAGAGAATGGATTTTCCTCAACAGCTGATCCCTCGATAGTTGAAGATGTCTCGGAATCAATATTCAAACCCAATACAGGTGAAAACAACTCACTTTCTTCTTTAAAAATTAGGTACCCAAATGCGACAAAAAACAAAAAAACTCCAAATATCCACAATGAGTGGATTTTTATTAAGAAATTCATATCGAGCCCATTCTATCAAAGTTCTCGAAACTATAATAATGGGGGCAGATAATGACAGAATTTGCAAATATGAAATCTTTTAAAAGACTCCCCGGCGTCAGAAAATTGCATCAATTCTCACGCCGGAAAGTAAGGAGATTCCGTACCCGCTTACTTTAAGGGTGTCTCCGGGGTTGGAATCTCGGGGTGCCCGTGCACCGGACATCTCAAGTCGTAAACCTTGCCCGGTTCCGGCCCGGCGCCGGAGCACACTTCGCATCCTCGAAACTCTTTCGAAAGTTTTCCGCAAACAGGGCACCTTCCGCAGGTGCACTTCTCTTCCATGACGACCCTCCTTTCCATCTTAGTATAGGAATTTACCTCAAGTATAAACCTATAAACAACAGAACCAAAAATCTATAAAACTCACAAGATTTGCTGCAATACAAAAGTTGAGAAACTTAAATAAAACTTTTATACTGTACTTCAATGCCCACATATAAAAACCGCAAGCCTCATACCCATAAAATAGAGCGCCTGGAAGAAACTGCATATGAACTCCGGCAGTCCGTAGTGAAAATGCTTCTGGAAGCCAAGTCCGGTCACAGCGCAGGGCCGATGGGAACCGCCGATATTTTTGCGGCGCTTTACTGGGATATTTTAAACATAGACCCGGAAAACCCTTCCGATCCAGACAGAGACAGACTGGTTCTATCGAGCGGACATATCTGTCCGATATTATACGCAGCCCTTGCTCACCGGGGATTTTTTTCAAGAGAGAAACTAAAAACTTTAAGAAAAACCGGATCCGACCTCCAGGGACATCCACATCTCGGAACTCTTCCCGGAATTGAAAGTAACGGAGGACCTTTGGGCCAGGGATTGTCTCAGGCAATAGGAATGGCAATCGCCGCAAAAATGGATAACAAATCATACAGAATATACTGCATGGGAAGCGACGGAGAGCTGGATGAAGGCCAAACTTGGGAAGCCGCAATGTTTGCCGGCAACAAGCGGGTAACAAATTTGACATGGATCATAGACAGAAATAATATTCAAATAGACGGGTATACTGAAGATGTAATGCCTTTGGAGCCTTTGAGAGAAAAACTTGAAGCGTTCAACTGGTATGTAATTGAGATAGACGGACACAACATTGAAGAAGTTATAAATTCCTGCAATATGGCTAAGACGATTTCTCAACGCCCAACTGTTATAATTGCACATACCATACCAGGCAAGGGTGTAGATTT
>Ga0155420_119_pt1 | contig 8052 bp, 9 predicted proteins | sample RifCSPhighO2_02_FD_106388 | JGI IMG/M metagenome (GOLD analysis project Ga0155420, IMG submission 106388) | candidate division WWE3 bacterium RIFCSPHIGHO2_02_FULL_38_14 | reverse complement strand
CGTAAGCTTGCTGAAAAGCGGCCTCTTTTTTGCTTCCTCCGGATCCATGCCGTCAACTTTCTCCACCTTCAGCAGCGACAAATACCTCTCGCCTTCTTTAGGGTGCCTCGCCAAACCGGTTACCATGTCGCCCATTCTAAGACTGAACCTTTTAATCTGCGACTGGCTTATATAAACATCTTTGGGAAGGTTTTCAAAAGGTTGTTCATCCTGCCTCAAAACTCCGTAGTCCGGAAGAATTTCCAAAATACCTTTTACCGGTATTGTTTCGCCGGTATAGTAATTGCTTTCCTGATTATAATATTCATTTCCCGAAACTCCGTTCTGAGAGCTTTGCAAATGGCCGCTGTGACCATTGTGACTGCTGTGTCCGTTGTGCCCGTTTCCGCCGCCTGAAGAAACGCCTGTTGAAACACTACCTCCGCTGCTACCTGCTGCCGCGCTTCCGCCACCACCCGCACCGCCGGAGTACCCCGGCTGGGTATTTACATCTGAAATTGTGTCGGTGGCTTTTCTGTCAGCTGTACGATCCGCTGATGGACCGCTGCTTCCCCTAGATCTTGTCCTTACATCATAAATATTAGAAGGAGAGTTTTTTACTGACCCACCCGAGTCTTGTGTATTCTGATTTGTTGAACTTGGCATAATTGCGTTATTTTTCGCAAGAAAACTTGCGAAGCAATAAATTACTTCGCGCTAGCGAAATAAATGAAATTAATCCCTTGCGTATAATTTTAAGTGCAAATCCACCTGCGATCTGCAGTTGTGCAGCACCGGTTAAAAACCATTAATTCCTTACTAAAGTCGGGAGATAGCCACTGCCCCAAGCTACCTCCCCACTCTAGTGAAGAACCACAGTACCCCATCTATCTAAAAATCTAATAACGCTTCATTTATAAAGAATCATTGAAACATAATAAGCATGGAGTAGTTCGAAACTCTAGTCATGTACACTTTAGCACTACCGGAATTAATTTTCAACTGGATTTCTAAAAAATCAACCAGCAACATGTGTGCCAATCAAACAGGACCGGTTTTTTCAGCAACCATTCATAATGGTAATGCAGTTACACGTTGACTTCCACAAACCAATGTATTACATTGTGTTACAATGAAACAACAAAATATAAAGAGCCTAATTTGGGATAAAATCAACTTTGAACATATAAAAAAACACAACTTATCAATTTATGAAGTTGAACAGGCGCTAAAGGATAAAAACAGAAAGGTATTCAAAGTTAAAAAAGAACGATATATGGTTTTATGCAAGTACAAAAATAGAATGCTAAGTATAATTGTAGCTATGGAGCAAAAAAGAACATATTATTTGGTTACAGCAAGGGACATGGATAAAAACGAACGAAATAAATATAGAGGAGAAAATACATGAAAAAACCATTAAAACTAATTAATGTAAGACCTTTCGAAATACCTGATTTTTCAAGTTTTCAGGAAGAAGCAGATTTCTGGGATACCCATAGTATCGCTGGTTATATCAATGAATTCGAAGAAGTAAAATTAGTCTATGAACCAGAAACCGAAAAAAAAGAAACAATGACAATAAGAGTTACACCCTCATTAAAAAAATTATTAAACAACATGGCAAAAAAGTATAATGTAAATCCCTCTACTTTAGTGCGAATGTGGGTTATAGATCGCGTAAGAGAAGAAACAGCCGAATACAGAACCGACAATCACAAATCATATTAAGTGTTCTCTACATTCTCACTCTTAACATTTTCACCTTCTGCCTCTTCCCCTTCTCTTCCTGCGTACTCTCCGGGAACATATAAATCACCTTTAACCACAAAACGCTTGTTATATGTTCCGTACCTAGGATCCCATACTCCCCCGCAGGTTATCAAAGTTATATGAGATATTCCGTCAACACTGTCGAATATATCCAGTCTGTTGGGATCTTTGATATCCAGATAAAATGTTTCGGTAACCTTATAAGTATAGGTTTTGCCGAAGGCGTCAATTACCTTTACCAGCTCCCCTTCCTTGACTTTGTTCAAAGACCAAAAAGCCGCCGGTCGGCCGTAGTTGTCGTCGTAATGGGCGTTGATTATTAAATTCCCTTCCTCGCCGGGCTTTGAAGCTTTTCTATACCATCCTCCTTCATTCCAGTTTTTCGGAACATCCAGGGAACCGTCTTCCGCCACACTTACAGGACCTAAATTTATGTTTACTTTTATGCTCTCTATCAAAAGTTTTTTAGGATTTGTAAATACAGGTTTCAGCTCTTCTGCAAATACCGACGCTCTTTGGGACTTTGCGGCCACTACCTCTGCTGCCTGTCTCTCTACCTCCTTTTTATCGGAGAACATAATATAAGTAGATAAAATAATAAGTATTAATGATACTAAGGAAAGCCCCCAGACAATTTTGAGTGTTCTATTGTACTTAAAAGAATTAAACATATTCATTGCTATTATATCCGGGTATTCAAGCCTAAAAAAGCTTAGGCCGGAAACAGAATGGTCGCGTAAGGGTAACCAAACCCAACCATTCTATCCCCGGCCGAAACCATAAAGAGACCGCAAATTATAATGCTATCTCATTCCCCGCCGTCTTTTGGGACAGCCGGAAAATAATACAAGAGGCCTGCTTTTCGGGCAGGCCTCAAAACTAGTTGACTATGTTACTTGGAGCTCTTCCTTATAACTATACCTAAAGCCATGGAACCTAATCCAAGGGCTGTTAATACAGTTAAGGTGTCGAATCCTGTTTCAGGAAGTTCGGATATCTCACCCTGTCCATAACAGACAGTAGCGGTGTCAGAACCTTCGAATTTATCTTTATATCTAACTTCGGCCTTGTTAACCACACACTTGTCAAAGTTAGTTCTGTCAAATTCATCACTATCTATTTTGACTTTAATAATAAATTCTTTGGTCTCACCGGGTTCGAAGTTATCCCATTCCTCAGTTAAACCGTCTCCACCCACTCTAATAAGTTCATCAGGCAAGAAATCTTCCATTTTCATATCATCGGTTTCTAACTCACCTGTGTTTTTAATTCTGATCCTAAACTCTATAACTTCGTCTTCCTCTACATCTGTTACTTTATCTTCCCAATCATCGCCATCGTCTTTTCTAACCTTCTTTTCTATTCTGAAAGACTTATTTATAATACAAGTCTCTCCACCACCGTATGTTTCTTCGCAGTCCCCTGTAGCATATACATTTCCAGGACCTACCAAAGACAATAGGCCTAAAGAGACAATAGACAATATTAACTTTTTAGCAGTTTTAGTCATATCTATTAACCTTTTCCAGGCAGAGAAAAGCTCATAATAAAGCCTTATTTCAGGCCTATTAATTAAATATATCGTCATTATATCTTATAGCCACGGTCTTGTCAATACTATAGGGTTATAAATGGTTTGTCTCCCACCCTCAAGTTACCGTCACGAGAAATGAACTGGAAAGTATAAATTTAACTCAAAATTCTATGTTATTGCTATAATTAGTAATATGAGCACACAAAAACAAATTAAACTTCTATTGGTACTGCCTTTCTTTTATCCTCACAGAGGCGGTAGTCAAAAATACGCCGAAGAATTATACGCAAATATGCTAAAAAACCACAACGATATTGCTGTCGATGTACTATGTTACAACACTGATAATGCTTCGAACTACGAAAACTACAGGGGATTTAAAATTTATAGAGTCTCGTGTTGGAATGTTATACCAGCCAGGTTTGCACTGCCAAACCCGATATCACTATTATCGATTTTAATTAAATTATCAAAAAACAAATATGATTATGTAAACACGCACATCAGGTTTTTTGACCCCACCTGGTGGCTTTGGATTTACGCAAAATTGATTAAAGCTAAAAGTATATATACAGGTCACGTAGTAGGGCATCCTGTTTATCAGAAAAGATCAGTGGAATTAATTGCTAAAATTATTGATTTGACAATCGCCAAATTCTCATTGAAATTCTACGATTACATTACATTTACCAATAAAGCTGCTCAACAATTCTTTAAAGAAACTCTTGGTGTTAAAAAAGAAACTTATTTAATATATGGTGGTGTGGACACAATATTTTTCTCTCCTAAAGATAAAAACTCCCAAAGATCCATACCTAAAATTAACCTTAATGTAGATAAAAACACTGTCTTAGTAACATTTGTAGGAAGGCTTATTTGGACAAAAGGAGTAACTTATCTATACGATGCTATAAAACTTATCCATAATTCAAGTAAAGACAACAATGTAATATTTGTTTTAGCCGGTCCAGGTGAGCTCGAAAACGAAATGAAAAACAAAATAGCCGAGGACAACTTAGAAAACAAGGTTATATTAACCGGTAATTTAAAATATGAAGAAGTAAAGGAATTGCTCTCAATATCTAATATATTTATAAATCCTTCCAATCACAATGAAGGGTTTCCAAATACAGTGTTGGAAGCCGGTTCCAGCGAATGCTTTGTAATAGCTACAGACAACGCAGGAACCAAGGAGGTTATTAAAAACTACGAAACCGGAATTTTAGTGCCGCAAAAGAACCCCCGTTCATTCGCTGATACTATTCTATGGGTACTTAATAATCCCGAAAAAAGAGAAGAAATAGCTAAAAACTTCAGGAAAATGTTAGTAAAAGACTTTGATTGGAATATCATATCTGAACAGCTTTATATTCTTCTAAAAAAATGAAAATAAGGCACTCACAAATTTAATTTAGATTTTACAATGCAAATCTCACAGCGTAAGGTGAGTATTTACAAAAAAAGTTCTTTCTATTAAGCAATTTACAATATATCCAACTTCCAATTATACTGTCATTGGTAAACCTTCTTTTTAATATGTAAAAGGCATGATTTATTCCCGTTTTCCATATTGCCTGTTTACTGGGTTCATTTTCTCTTACAAAATGGTCAATATGATATTCAGTAAATTTTACATCCTTATTGAAAATTGCAGATATTTTAATTTCAGGGGAAAGATTCCAATCACCCATCCTCAAATTAAGCTTATTATATACATCTTTCTTCATCACCCACATACCTGTTAAGATGTCTTTTACTCTGGTTCCATACAAGAACAATACTTCTAAATTAAGTATGAATATACCAAGCTGTCTGGTTTTTGAAATAACTTTTGGATTTTTTAAAGGAAGTCTATTACAAGACACAAAGTCAATTCCTTCGGTTTCCATTTTTTCCACTATTTCTTTAATTTGATAAGCAGGATAAGTGTCGTCTCCGTCCAAAGCCGCAACATAATCCCCTTTTGCATTTTTAATTCCAGTTATATGAGCATATCCATAACCCACACCGTTCATTTTTCTGGGTTCTTTAATTACACGGGCACCCGCTTTTTTAGCAACTTCTCCCGTTCTATCTGTAGAACCATTATCCACAACAATTATTTCATCTATATATGAAGGGATATTCTTTATAACAGCCGCAATGCCTTTTTCTTCGTTTTTACAGGGTATTACAACTGATATTTTCTTGTTTTTTATCATGGTTTTTAATCTCCTTGTACTATGGGTTATTATAGCATTGGTCAAGATAACCTGTCAACTTGGGTTATAGCAATATATGAAGTAAGGTTTTCAGATGAGCATCAGAAAACCCTACGGGTGGTAATGGAAAACAACGTGGTAGTAGCTCAGTAGCCACGCTGTTTTTTCAGGAGTTCAGTGGATCACCGTCGGTAGGAAGACCGTCCATTTGATCTGCCGAAGCCGCAGGGTCGTGAAATATCCCCACGGGACAGTCTGGCACCAAATGGTTCCGCATCGTCCTTCAAGGCGGAAGGTTTGCCAATCGTACCCGACGTTGTACGCCGCTCCGCTGACGTTGAATATCCGATTTTCGTACGCCGCAACCCAGATAGGCCATTGCGAGTTCCCCAGGCTAAGTCCCTCTTCAGTAATCGTAAAGCCCGAAGAAGCTACAAGTACCTTGCCTGCAATGCGGGTTCCGTCGGCGTTTGTAAGAACGACAGAAGTACCAGAGATCACTGAGCTCGTGCCCACAACCGCGTCGAAACGCAATGTGTCGTCGTCACGAATGGGGCTATTCTGACCTTCGATGCTCACTTCTTGCACGCCACACAGCCCCACGCTAATTTGGCTAGCGACAAAGCCGTACATGCCCTTGTCGCAGACCGGCTCTCCGGAAAGCTTGACAGTGGTGTACTGCTCCCAGGTTCCGGATCCCCATGTCCGCGATACTGAGTTCCACAATGAGGTCCGAAGACCGAACTGCCAACCGTCCTGATAGCCGTAGGCCCATCCTTTGATGGAATACACGCGGCCGTCGGCTCTCGGGTTGTTCAGATACCGTGCAAGGGTAACCGTAAACGTCCCTGCCTGAATCATCACGGCATCATCCGAGTAAATCTTCCCTGGATCCAACTTCGCGTAGTCCAAAGCCACCGGCGAATACGGCCAGATTCCTACGTCTACAGTGTACTGGCCTGCACCAGCAGGGTAGAAATAATCCCCGCTGTCCAGCGTAGATGTAACGGGGACTCCGTCCACTGTAGGTGTAATCGGCGACACGATTCTCAGCCCCCCATCTTCGGGGAAAATGAAGGGGAGAAACGGTGTCGAGGTCAGTGGCGTCTGTGTGGTTAGCACAGAAGCCGAGGCGTCATACTTCGGGGATACCTGAGTGGAGGTGGCAGCTAGGGCCGGAAGTGTTGGCAGGGTGCCGAACACTACAATAAGGGCCAGAGCCGACACAAGTAATACAAGACTCAATCTGGTCTTCATCTTTTCGCTCCTGTTAGATTTCCTATAACCACGCCAAATTCGGGCGGGTTCATGGATAAATTAATTATAACATATACTATGGGTTAATGTAAATTGAACTAATTTTTCTTCAGGAGTAAAAAAGTAACTTTCCAAGTAGAAAATATATTAATAAGATCGTGGAAAAAATTGTATTTTTCTCCTTTCAGTTTATATCGCAAAGATTTAAAAACCATCAATAACTTCATAACAAAAAGAGGAAGGATTTTCCCTCTGGATTCATACGGAGCTGTAACATTTATATACGTGCCTTCGATAAGTGTGACACCTTTTAAATATCTTAATTGCTCTTCAATAGTTGGCCTAAACAGAGTGTCTATAGGGTCCAGATGATAGGGATATACATAAGGTGTTGTTACAATAATAAACCCACCATTCTTGGTTAATCTCACTAGTTCATCACCAAGGTTTTCCTTATTCTTGGCATGTTCAAAGGAGTTGCAACAAAAAACAAGGTCAAAATCGTCATTAAGCTCGTTCAAGTGATCAAAGTCCAGTCTTATATCTACTCCCTCTCCGCCATATAAATCCAGATTAAAAACTTTGCAATTCCTTTCTTTCAGCGGCTTTATTATATTTCTATCAATATAGGGTTGAATATAAGTCCTGAAGTTTTTATCGGCACTTCCAATGTTTAAAACCTTAAGATTTCTAAGATTCTCCTTTTCTATAAAATCCTTTATTTTTAATGATTCCTCAACGAACATGGTTAATTATAGTAGTAAATTTTTATCTTCTGCAACAATAAAAAATAATATATACTCAATCATATGTGGAAAAATAAGCTATTTTGGATGGAACTGACATTTATATTTGCGATTGTATTTATTCTAATCAGTTACAAATTACCTCAAGGTAAAGTTATGTATAAAAAAACTGGACGCTATGTTATTGGAACTTACGATTATGGTCTTTTTATTTCTCAAGCCAGTAATGATTATTTCTACAACGTTTCTCCTTTAGATTTTTATATTAAAAATGGTTATTCTATATCAGACAAGAAAAATTATTTACTGGCACAAAACAATAATTACAATAAAACTAATTCGCTACCTAAGATTGAACAACTATACTACTCCATCGCTAGCTATTTCTCGTTAACACAACCATTTGCATTATTCGATAGTTTAAATGAAAACGTTAAATTAACCAGCTCAACTAAAGATGATGTGGTTAGGTTCACTCTTATATCCCCCAATAAAAATTTGTCTGATAAAAACATTTTTATGACTATGAGTTTTAATGAAAACGATCTCATTATCGATAACA
>Ga0155420_115_pt1 | contig 79681 bp, 83 predicted proteins | sample RifCSPhighO2_02_FD_106388 | JGI IMG/M metagenome (GOLD analysis project Ga0155420, IMG submission 106388) | candidate division WWE3 bacterium RIFCSPHIGHO2_02_FULL_38_14 | reverse complement strand
AAGATGTTGATATTCCCCTTCCTGTTGAACCGTAGTATCCGAGGTGCCAGCTATTAATTACATTTTCCCAGGCGCGGTGAGTATCAAGTGAAAGTGGTATATTTGGATCAATCATAAAATTGCCGGGAACGGATCCTACTATATCAACTATATAATCTATTTCGGTAACGGCATCAGTGGGATTAAATACCATTCCTTTGCCAACAATTGAAGTTACACCTTCTTGTAATATTCCGATCGGAAGCTGGTGCAGTGCAATTTGTTCGCCGGAAGGAAGAAGACACTCGTGTCCGGCATTAGATCCTCCGTTCCACCTGTAGACAACTGTTTTTTTATGTTTGTTGTAATATTCTGAAATAGCTCTTAAAGCGGTTAAACCTTTTCCCTCATCTCCGAATCCTGCACCTTCAAAAGAAATTGAATTCGGTCTGGATTCTGTTGAGTTTAGAATTGAAGGGCTGAAGTCTATTTTATTTTCTACGAAAGACAATAAATCATATTGGGGAGAATATATATTATCAATTATTTTTATTACTTCGGTCATATTTTTTATCTATCTTTATTTGATTAATTTTTCAAATTTATTAGAGTATCCAATATAGGTTCGTGGGGACAGCTTTTTGAGTTTTTCTTTAATGGTTTTGGGAACTTCTATTTCGTCAATAAATTTATTATAAATTTCCTTTGTAACTGTTTTCCCCCTGGTAAGTTCGCGGAGTTTCTCATATGGCTGCTTAAAATTTGTGGTTCTTAATAAAGTCTGAACACCTTCGGAAACAGTTTCCCAATGCTCGTCCAAATCCTTGTTTATTACTCCACTATTGAAACCGATTTGTTTTAAGGCATCCTCGGTTGATCTGCAAGACAATAAACTCATAGCTAACGCCTGACCTAAATCCCTTAAAAGATATTTATCGGTTAAGTCCCTCTGCCATCGGTTAATGGGAAGCTTTTTTTCAAGCACATCCAAAATACCGTTTGAAAGAAGAGTATAACTCTCGCTTAATTCGAACCCAATTGGGTTCACTTTTTGGGGCATTGTAGAAGAGCCAACGTGACCTTTTGAGTCCCGGAGTATCAAGTAGCCGGCGGCAAGGTATCTCCATATATCTTCGTCAAGGGCTGAAATTACCAAATTAATTCTTTTGATAGCCTGCAGAAATTCCACTTTGTAGTCATAGGGCTCAACTTGTGTTTTCATAGTATAAGAATCCAGATTCAACTTTCTAAGAAATGCATCAGAAAACTTAGTCCAGTTTATTTCCGGATATGCATATACAAGTGCATTATGATTGCCGACAGACCCGGTAATTCCAGCTCCAAAACGAAGACCTTCTAGTTTGTCCAATTGAACTTTAAGCCGTTTGTAAAAATTGGCCAACTCCTTGCCTACGGTAGTAGGCACCGCAAACTGACCATGAGTGCGGCTTAGCATTATTAAATCTTTTTGTTCTAAAGAAATAATTTTTATTCTTTGTGCCAAGAATTTAATCGAGGGTATGTACAAGTTTTTGCAAAAATCTCTTATGGAAATAGCCAGCCCGGTGCTGTCAATATCATTGGTAGTTAAACCTATATGGATATAATTTATAATTCCAGATAGTTTTTTTTCGTTTAATTTCTGAATTAAAAAGTACTCAACTGACTTGGTATCATGATTGATTTCCTCGTCTTTTTTCCAAATTATACTGCAATCTTCAAGTGAAAAGTTTTTGTATATATTTCTTAGAATTTTTTGATTTTTAAAAGAAAGCGGTTTTTTAATACTACTTAAAAACGCTATAAGGTACTCAATCTCTACTAATACCCTATTCTTATAGGTTGCATATTCAGAAAAATACTTTGAAACTTCTTCGATATTTCCTCTAAACCTACCATCTATTGAAGAAACCGATAGGAAATGATTAAATGATATTGGAGTTTTAAATTCACTCATAATCTGCCCTATATGTGTATAATATCGAAAAGTATCTATGTCAAGAACTTCTAAGAATTCTTCTAAAATAAATGCGAAGCTAAAAGGAAATTTAATGCCCGAGTATTATTGTACAGGGAGATTGGTTACTGAACTAGTTACATTAAATGAGGAGAAAAGAAAAGTTAAATATTTATCACCTTTTGCACCGCCTCCAAGTGTTTCAGAACACGTTACAGGACTAATGCTAATCGGTTCTGCTTTAGGTTACCTAATAGCTGAAAACAAGAAACCTATAAACAGAACATTTTTGTTAAGTTGTCTTCTTTGGCACGATGCCCCGGAAGCAAGATACGGCGACATAGGTAGAGACCAGAGAAGATATGTCTCGATAAACGAACAAAAGGCTTTGGCAGATGCTTTTGGAAGTGTGACTTGGGGTACAGAGGTAATTGATATTATTGAGCAATTCGAGGCAGGCACTACTGATATTGCTGTAAAAGCGGCAAAAGATGCCGATGCCTTATATGTTATTTACACCATTAAAGATTTACTTCAAAAGGGTTTTGTAATAAATGATCCCGATATGAGAATTCAAAAAACTTTAAAAAGACTCTCTACTGAAGAAGCATTCAATTTAGGTGTTGAAATGTCACAAAGGGATCCGCGGGAAATTAAGAACCTAATTAGAAAATATAATCGATTGCAGTATAAAAACGATCTATTACATTCGGAGAGTGTATCCACTGTTGCATTAATAAGCTGGGCTCTACTGGAACTAAGAAAGTTGGAAAGAAAAAACGGAATAGATAGAGGAAAAGTAATAGAGACAATTTTATTTAATAAATTAAATAGCGGTAAGATAGGCAGGGTTGTAAATGATGCGAATAAAATATATAAAATTCTGGCAACAAGAAGGGCAAAACTTCAAGGAAAAAATGTGTCATTGAATTTTTCCGGAATATTTAAATCATTAAAAACAGTTGAAGGAAAGAAACTTGCCCAGATTCTGACTGAAATTGATTTGTATGAATGGTGGAATATATTAATGGGGTACGGAGTTATAGATAATAAAGGGAGGTTTATTTCAAAGCTCAGATGAGACTTATATGATTTTTTAGCGGTTCCTTTCCACCTGTCCACCTAATTAAAATCCTTTAATTAAGGTTGAAGTGGATGCAATATCCCATCCAGCCAAGTCATTGCCGAATTTTCTTTTGAGTTGGTCAGAAGTTTTATTGAAGTAGTCGTCGTGGACTTCTTTGGTACCATCTCCTAAATATGCAAAACCGATTCCAAGTTGGTCTTTGCTTACTTTTCTAATGTAAAGCTGTAAATACTTTTCGTCTTTTGCCCATTCATTAGCTAAGTCAATCAAATCTTTTTCGCCTACTCTTTCCTGAAATTTCCAGATACCCATAATAATGCTTTTATTTTTTTCCATGCTTATCACCTCCTTTTTTTTTGCTTTGGCTTTTTTGTATAAAAGCCTCACAAAAACAAAAAAACCGCGGTTTTTCCACGGATTTCTTTATACATACAAAATAATTAATCAGACGGATTTACCGTCTTGGTAACTAAAAGAAAAGGAATGGAAAGGAACCGTCAATATTATAGGATATTATTGAAATTTTGTCAATTTGAATTAATTTTATGAAGTAATTTCCAAAGAGATATCATCTAAAGTGCGGTTTAAATACAGTAAGACTTTTAACGTTTCCATATACCATACTCTTTTTTCCCGTATAATTCCTTGTTAAAGAATTTAAGAAATGTAGGTTTTATTTCGTAAATTTTGGTATCTTTCCATTTTTTTATTGCTTCTAAAGTAATTCTTGTTTCGATACCAGGATTTGCTTTATGCCAAATCATTAATCCTTTTGCAGTTTCTTTTATATCTTTTACTTGGGAGCAGATTCCTTTGCCCTGTAATCCTTTCTTTTGCTGTGTTATTTTTATGTTGGAATCAAATATATTAAATGCCACTTTTTCGTTTTTTCCAATTATTTTACCGTGCATCGAACCGGGATTTGTTATTAAATAAAAATTTAGATCTTCATCTGTACCCTAGTACAGAGTGCATACCCAAGGTTCCGAATCCGAAACCGCAAGTGTAAGTATTCCGTTTGCTTTTATAAAATCGGTTATTTCTTTAGGTATACCTTTGCTCATAATTAAACAGTTTTAAGACTGATACCGCCGTCGACTACAACAATTTCCCCTGTCATTGCATCGTTTTTTATGTGTTTTTTACTATCTCTTTAAGTTGTTTAAGCAAATTTTCTTCAATATCAATTTCCCCTGATTCAGCTCGTTCTTTTGTCAGCTTATTACCTTTTTCACCCGGAAACATTATTTCTTTTACCCCTTCTATTTTCCTGGCTGATTTAACTTTACGAATAATGTCCGATACATTATTTTTGAATTCTTCAGCTGGAATAAAAATCTCAGGATCAATTGCTATCACTAGATTACCCGAATTATCACTTTCATCATTAAATGAATCAGCACCTACAAATGCTCCTGCCATTATTTGTACAACTAATGCTAATCCCGACCCTTTGTGTCCGGCCATGGTTTTTAAAGCACCGCTCATTATTTCTGCCGGATTTGTTGTTGGATTACCTTTTGAATCATAACCAATATCTTCGGGAACTTCTTTACCGGCTATTTTAGCTTCAATTAAACCGTAATATGCCATTGTTGAAGTTGTCATGTCTAAAATGATCGGATCTGTTGAAGTCGGTATTCCAAAGGCAAAAGGATTTGTACAAAATCTTGCCTCATTAGATCCAAAAGGAGCGGTTGTCTGAAATGGAGATGCTGAAAATGCTATACCTATATATCCAAACTGTGTGATTTTATTCACATAATAGCCTATTGCACCGGTAGATTCTTCTGTGTTATTACTACCGGCAATACCTACTCCGGATTTTTTTGCCTTTTTAATAGCTAAGTCAGTAAGATAATCCATAACGACCATTGCGTGAGTTTTATTTCCGTCTACCAAAGCCGAAACTTTTGATTGTTTAATGATTTTAGGTGGCTGCCCCTCCACTCTTCTCGGTATTCCTTTTCCGATCAGCTTTACGATCCCTTGGTTATTACCTCTTAATTGTGCATATTGCAATATATTTTTTATAGTTTTAATTTCTTTGGGTGTGTAACCGTATTTTTTAAGTGCTTTTTTTATTAATCTTTCTAGAAATATAATTTTAATTTTCATTTTATTTACTTCCGAAAAATTGAAACACATTCCCTTCCGGATCCTGTAAAGTAGTGACCCAATAACCACCCTCAGGCGACTCAAAAGGTTCAGCGATAAATTTCACTCCTTTTGGTTTAAGTTCGTAGAAAACAGCAGTAACGCTTACCACATTAAAACCTATCATTATTCTTTTCGGATCTTTGTTATTTCCTTTAATTTCACTGTGCTGGCCGACAGAAAAATAATTGTCCCCAATTTCGAATGCTACATATGTGTCTCCGGGAATATCCTGTGTGGATTTTACTTTAAAACCGATTGTTTTTTCGTACCATTGCGCTAATTTTTTATAGTTTCCGGACCAGATAATTACTCCTAATGAGTTATTACTCAGCTTCATTACAATTATTATAGCAGTATTTACAAAAATGGGAACCGTAAGGTAATTTTATTTTTCTTCAGCAGTTTTCTTTTGTTTCTTTATCAAGCCATAAATGAGTTGTGATTTTAGGTGTTATTTCAAATTTCCAGTTAAAAACTGCGCTGGTTAATGTTGAATTATTTCATAAATAAAATAAATATAAACAATGCTAAATATAAAATCCCCCACCCTATTGTCCATCCTAAAAGAGTAAAAGATTCTTTATATCTTTTCTCCCAAAACAATATTCCGGCGCGGCCTAAAACCAGTATTGCAGAAATAACAGCAGATATTATAAAAAGGAGAAGAATAATTATCGGAGCATAAAAAGACGCTGCCGGGCCGGGTTTATTCAAACCCATAAAATTGAAAAATGATGAAAGTAGTATTAAATAAACTACCAGAGCTGTAGTCTGTAGGAAAGCTATGAATTGTACAGACAGTTTTTTAAGCGTGGATGTATTTTAACATGATTAAATAGCAAAAAGCTCTTTCCATTAATATCCTTTCTCAAAGTCTGCTATAACTCCATCCAAGTCTATTAACAGTTTATTTCTAAGAATGCATCTATTATATTACAGAGTTAATAATGGAATTCGGGTTCTATTCGGTATACAATTGTTTAAGTGGAAATAAAGAGCATTCAAACCAAATCGATATTAATTCAAAGTAAATTACCTGACTCGGATTTTGTTATTAATCCGTATATCGGTTGCAGGTACGGATGTACATATTGTTATGCGAGTTTCATGGGAAGATTCGTGGAAAAGAAAGTTAAAGATTGGGGGAACTATATATTTATAAAAGAAAATGCCCCAGAAATTCTTAAAAAAGATCTGAAAAAGCTTAAAAACAAAGGTAAAGGAAAAAGCATTCTTTTAAGTTCGGTTACCGACCCCTATCAAGGAGTGGAAGCTAAATATAAGTTAACAAGAAAGTGCATTGAAATTTTACTGGATTGGGGGTTTGAGGGAACTCTTGGAATTTTAACTAAATCCAATTTGGTTTTAAGGGATATGGATCTATTAACACTTTTTAAAAATGCAGAAGTCGGGCTTACTGTTACCAGCACTGATGATGATATTTCGAAGTATTTTGAAAAATATGCTCCGCCGGCTTCGCAAAGATTAGATACATTAAAAAAGTTAAATGCCGGGCGTATAAAGACTTATGCTTTTGTTGGACCTCTTCTTCCTCACTTTGTAGCGGAGAAGTATAAACTGGACATGCTTTTCAAGGCTATATACGAAACCGGTACTAAAGATTTGTATATTGAACATATTAACTTAAGTAAATACATTATTGAGCGATTAAAAAGAGAATTGCCTGGTTTAAATAAAAATATTATGGAGAAATTCTATATTTCGCAGGATAAGAACTACAGAGATAAACTGGATAAAATAGTAGTAAATTTAGCGAAAAAATATGAGTTTAAGATCAGATTGGAAAATGCCATTTATCATAAAAATGAAAATAATCGATAATATTTTCCAGTCGTTTGAAAAAGAGATGGGTTCCGGGCAAAAACCCATCGCATGCTACTGATAATAAACATTTATAAAAGATAATTTTTGCGACAGAATTGGATTATTAGAGAAAAAAGAAACACCTTCACTATTAAATTTATTTTCAATTTCTTTATATTGCTTGGGGCTGAGGATATTTGGTGTATATTTGTCTTCATTTTTAAACAATACTCCCGTACCGCTCCAAAAGTTTACGGTAGATCCGGGAGCAGATCTGACATGAATCGCCCAGCCAGTAGTGTATCTATGACCCAACGAAATATCATCTAATTCATTCCAAATTGGTGCAGCAGCCTCAGCCCAACACTCACTTGTAAAAGCATCATGAGAAAGTGCAGAGGTTAGTATAATTTCATCTCTGTTCTTTTCATTTCCTTTAAATTGGATATTTCGTTCTGCTCTGAAAAGCTTTTCTTTTCTAATATTTTCATCAAGATATTTCCAGTTATTACGAAGCTGAGTAATTTTTTCGTCCATAAGAGAGTATATTTTTTCCTTGGAACCTCTATCACTCAACCTACTAAACTTTAACTTAAAATTTGATGGTAAAAAACTTTGATAAAAGTCAATAAGTTCTGTGAATTGTTTGTCATATAAGTCAACATCTTTTTGAGGAATATGGTTAACTTTTTCTTCAAACACAGAAACCGAAAAGTATTCTAAAACAACTCCGTTTTTATACGCCGCAGCAATTGGTTTTAAATACTAACGGATAAAAGCTATATTGAATACTTCTGCCCAATCAATTCCCGGCGCCGTTGGGGCATTAGGATTTTTAGTTGCCCCTGTTGATAAGTCAATATGAATAGGAGTATCCTGATTGACACAATAATCAATTTTTTCTTTTACGGTTTTATCATAGTCTTCGGATGTTTTAGTTGCTTTAAATTTATTAGAATTCAGTTTATTGTAAATATATTTTTGGATACCCTCAAACTGAATGGCTTTCTTATCAGCTGTGGTTAATTTATAATCCGATTTGTATGATACCAAATCTTTTAAGTAATCATTTGTATTCATATTTGGTGGAGGGGAAAGGAGTTAAACCTTTACCTGTCGTTAATGAAGCGACAATGCTGACTTTGCACTACCCCTCCAAGATAATTAAAGCACTGAAATTGTTATGTTTCAAATCTTGAAAAATGTTTAATTTACAAAGGTAAGAGCGACACCGCTTTTATCAGCACGCCCTGTTCTACCTATTCTGTGTATGTAATCGTTATATGTTTCCGGTAATTCATAGTTTATTACGTGGCTAACGTCGCATATATCTAGTCCCCTGGCCGCAACATCAGTAGCTAGTAATATATTAATCTGGTTTTTCTTAAATCTTTCTAAAATACTATGTCTCTGGCTTTGTCTTTTATCACCGTGAATGGCATCAACTTTAAATCCGCGCTTTAATAATTCATCGGAAAGTTTTTGCACGCTCCATTTGGTATTACCGAATACAATAACTTTAGAAAATTTTTCTTGGATTAAAAGATTGTGCAGTCGGTCTACTTTCTTATGTTTTTCTGGGACCTTAATATAATCCTGGTGAATATTTACGCTTATATCTTGTTTTTTAACTTTTATTGTAACGGCATTTTGAACAAAATCACGAAGTATTTCTTCAACTTTTCCTGGAATTGTTGCGGAAAAAAACAACGACTGCCTGTTTTTAGGCAGTAGAGAAATGAATAGTTTTATTTCTTTTATAAATCCAATATCAACCATTCTATCTGTTTCATCAAGAACTACATTGTTAAATTCCGAAAGTTTTAAGGCATTTCTTTCAATCATATCCTTAATTCTTCCCGGAGTACCGATTACAAAATTAGGATTTCTCTGCAAGTCCCGGGTCTGGTAATACATGCTTTTTCCGCCAATAATAAGCGCTGAATATATTCCCATATGATAAACAAAAGCTCTGAACTCATTATTAATTTGTTCAGCTAATTCTCTGGTTGGTGCAACTATTAATACTTTTTGATTTCTGTCTTTGGAAATCTTATCGATTAATGGAATAAGAAATGCGGCAGTTTTACCGGTTCCGGTATTTGCAATTCCGATTAAATCTTTTCCGGCCAGCATATGAGGTATTGCCTGGTCCTGAATTTGAGTCATGGACTTATACCCTTTGGCTTGTATGTTGCTTTTTAACTGAAAATTAATTTGTAGATTTTCAAAAGTGGAAGATTGTGAGTACGAATCATTTTCTAAACTCTTTTGGTTGTACTGTGTTTGCTTTGAATATTCTATAGATCTGATTAAATCAGATTCTGATATGGCAGCTCTGGCGGGTTTTCTTCTATTTTTAGGGAATTGTGATTTTGAATGATTAAATCCCCACCTACTATAATTACTTCTTTTGTTTCTCATATTTTAAATTTGCCAGGAGCTTACAGGCGCAAGTATATCTGCACCTGTAATTTGAAGCCGGTAAATATAGTAGTGTAGGGAAAAGATACTTTAAAATATTAATGATTAGATTATCTTTATCTTACTAAACGTACAAAATAATAGCTTCGCTATTCCTAGACGACTTATTGTACCAGATAATATGAAAAGAAGCAAGTTACTATAGGTCTATCTTATGACAGTTCATTCATGAAAAATACCTGGCGTTTGCATCCGATACAAATAACCAGCCAGCCGGCGCTTCCGCAGGAAATATCCCATGTCCATGTAGGACTTTTAAAGTACATTGCGTGTAATTCATTAAGCCTTTTATGACAATATGCACATTGTATGTCGTTATTTCCGAACATGCTTCTGAAAAATTCTACTGACTTTTTAGTATAAGGCGATGATAAATTACCTTTGCATTCCATGACATCAGTCCAGGGAAAGTAAGCGGGTTCAGGATAATTACTATAATCTGAAGATTCTTTTTTATATCTTTTGCGGTAATTATCGTTTATTAATACTGTATATCCGTAATAATGCGGTGTTTTTTTCTTTATATAACAATGATACTCTCATTTTGTCTAAATACCTAAATAGCAGTTTTTGCAGGTTTTTGGAATTTAGTTGCGAATAAAAAAGCAAAAGAACACACCTTAAAATTGTTTACATAAGAGTATGCCTATATAATACCCCTGTGTCTAAAAGAAAATTCCTTGCTTGTTCAACATTTACGCTTACTTTATTCACGTTTCTGCTTATATTGATAAGACTACTAAATCCAATCCTTTTTACTAATGTCATAAATATTTTATGGTTTCTGGTTATTTTTGCGACGTTTATTTTCATTCTATTGGGAATACTTACATTTATAGGATGGAAAAAACAAGCCGAGCAGATAATTGATCTTTTTCTGGAGGGGTCATTAACACTGATAGATGTTGTTAATTTTGTCAGAGAGGTAATAAGACATATCCTCAGAACTATTATTAACTTTATACTATCACTAATTCCATATATAAGTTTTATTATCGCAGGATCAATATATTTGCTTGTATTGATGTTTTTTAAACTAATCGGTAAATATTTTGACGTTACCATTACTACCGTTGTTCTTACTTTTATTATCACAATTGTGGGAGGTTTGCTTACCCTTCCTAAAGATAAATTAATTAAGCTATGGCCTCCTCAAAAGAAATTGGAAATTGCCATGGCAAAATTCAGGAAGAATTTTATTGACGCTTTTGAGGTTGTAATCTTATTGCTGTTTCTAACTATAGACAATGCAAGTTTGTTTTTTCTGCCCGAAGAATTAAATATTCCGGTAAAAGCAGTTATAGGCAGCTACGATTTGATGGTGAGAAGTTTTATGGTTACCGACCACTTTGCTATCACATTGAGAATTATTATAATTGCTATTTCCCTGGAGCTATTGCGTAGAATGATCCGAATAGCTGCCGAAGCCAGGCGACTTTACAATAACCCTTATTTACTTGCTGAAAGTAATGAAAATAATTCCAGTGAAAGGTCAGATAAATTAAAGACTGTTATGAAAAAAACAGTTTTAGTTTCAAAGGATGATTTTTTGAAGTTTTCAGCTTTTACAGTTTTTATAATTTTTGTATTTTTGTTTTTCCCGCGCCTGAAATTACTGGCATTAATCAGTGCCAGCGTATCCGGGCTTATTATGGATCTGGCATTTACACGGCGTCTGACGGAGGAATTTAAGTCGGAAGATATTATGTCCAGGATATTTCAAAGGCTTTCTAGGGGTTAAATTACTGTAATTTTATCTTAGGAAGAAATAAACGATTCCCACAACTGCTAAGTTGAGAGCTAGGTACGGTATTGTTTTTCTGGTTTTTTGCACGGCAAAATCATTTGCAATTGCAGCTAAAGCCAGCGCAGGGAAGATATTGGCACCCATGAACGGAGAAATAGTAAATCCGTTTCTTAATAAATAGGTTTCGATGGTTCCTACTAACACTATAGCCACGCAAAGGACTAGTGTATATCTGGTTATACCGACCACCAAAGTATAGTGTTTTAAGAGTTTTACTATCCAAATAAGAAATAGAAGCGATAGTGCAAATATCAGAAGGTTTTTCGGGTAAAAAGCCAGAACAGCCAAATACGGCAGCACAATGTATCCGCCTGATTTTATTTTTGTGAAGTAATAAATAACAAAGCTTACCAGTATTGAAACTAAAATCAGTATAAAACTATTGTTCAGTGAAAAGTCCTGTAAACCTTCTCTCAAACCTTCAATTTCATAAAAGTCGTATTTAAAGATAGCTGTGATTGCCAAATATACTGCTGAGAAAATAATCCCTGAAATTAAAGTACTCAAAACTGTGTATTTATAGGTTTTTTCAGGACCTTGCTTTCTGATTGCCATTGCAATAATCGCGGGAACGATTAATCCGTATAGGTGATTTAAATTCATCTGAGATACTAAGTTAAGTTTGGTGTAAATAAGTGCCGTGGCGTAAACAAGCACAATAGATAAAATTCCTGTTATATACATGGGATACCTGCCAAAATAGACCTGGGTGAAAAATCTGTTATATATTTTATAAACTATATAGCCAAGAACCAGTAGTGTAATTCCCCATAAAGGTGAAAAAATAAAACTGATAACCATAAACGGAGAAGTAATAATACCTCCAGGATTTATTCCCGTTCTGCGTCTTATAATGGTTGCTGTAATTACACCGATACAAAGTATTAAACTTAATATTTCAATATTGTCTAAATTAATTTGCATATAAGTTCCTGAAATTATAATTGTTATTTATTTTTGTTATTGTTGATTTATTTACAGTGAAAACAGGCAATTTTGCATCTTCAGAATGTTTTAACCATTCTAAAAATCTATCCGCCTGTTCGGTATGAATATTAACCGCACCTACTATTAATATATTTTTGCCCGGAACAAATTTTAATATTTCATCCATTATTTCTTCCACCGAAGACGATTTCTTTCCGAATTCATTACCCAGGTTAATTATTTTATCTGCGGAATACTTATTAGCTAAGGCGTATTTATTTACTTCTATTTCATAATCTCCGAAAGTTACTATTAAGTCGGCTAGTTTTTGTTTAGTTATAACATCTGTAAATACTTTTACTCTGCCGGGCCTGTCGAATCTGTTGTTTAAAATCACGACCTTTTTATAATCTTTTAGTTTTGAATATAGATCTTTGGCAACCTGAACAAAGCTTTCTTTGTCATTTATGGCAAATAGATTTGCCCACACCAGATTTATATTTTTATATGAAATAGGAGTTAATTTAAAGGTTCCCGGATCCGGTGTTGCCATGCTCATAGCCGTAATCGCCTTGTCATTATCCAGGCCTAAAAGTTTTGAAAATTCCAAAGCTATTGCGATATTTTCCTTATGAACATAATAATCAAATTTTGCTAAATCCTCGTCGCTTACTGATTTTATATCTGCCATTTTAAGTTTGGTATTCTTACTTTTACATTTCTCTCTGAATATATTTAATAATTTCGGATTTTTTTCACTTGTGATTAGAATACCGTTCGTAGGTATTGTAGCTGCCAATGAATTAGCAATTGACTCCAGTGTCTCTCCCATATAATCGGTATGATCGGTTCTGACATTTGTAATAACCGAAATATTGGATATTATTATTTTATTCTGCAGCCACTCCTGATATAAGGGATTAACTGCCATGCACTCCGATACTATGCATTCAGCTTTGTTTTTAATGAAATTACTCGTTATATATATTTGTTCATTTACATTTGGATATCCGTTGCGGTGGATATTAATGTCATTTCCGTCCTTGTCGATTATTCTGGCTTCAGTTCCGGTTGTTTTGGCGTATGTGGTAATTCCTGCCTCTCTGTATACAGCGGCAATGTAACGGGTTACAGATGATTTTCCTCTGATTCCGTTGACCAGAATTCTGTAAGGCACGTCTTTAATTTGACTACTATAGGTATAGCCCTGGTACAACAGGTACAATATAAAAGCCGCAGTTAAAAGCGCTATTATCAACATATTTTGAATTAGAATTTGGTATCTTTTCGGGTAGGTGGCTAACTTATAGTACACTTTTGGGGGTTTGTCAAATGCGGGTTATTATAACGGGTATTATGAAGTAATACTTAAATTAGTTTTTATATTTATTATTCGTCCAGTATTTTTTCTAAACGATTTCGTTTATCTCTTGAAGACATTCCTTTGATTCTTGGAGTTTTAATTTTTGGCTTTTTTCTCTCCGGAATTTCGTCATTCGCTTCCGTAAAATCCGTACTGTTTGATTTTTCTATTGGTTCCAAATCTTCTGTTTCTTCTTCCTTTCGTTTATTTCCGAAATATTCCTCGTAATCCGGCGCCTTTTCAGCCGGAAGAACATAGACAGTTGTTGTATTCATAACTCCGCTGTCGCCTGCGTGTTTATAATAATGTACAACTACACAAAATCTGCCTTCGGGCTCGATACTATATTCTCTTCTCGTTTCAGTATGCTGATAAGCATCCCTAATTTCTCCTCCATTTAAAAATCCTTTAGTTACGGCGTTAAATACTTCATATGCATCTTCCGGTTCATCATTTACAAGAAATCTCAGTTCATTATCAAAGAATTGTTGAATTAACATTAAAGTATGGTTGCTGTATTCTCCTTTTCTTATAGATTCAAGCATTCCTGTAAAATATTGCCGCTGTTCAACTTCAGTAATAGTTACTTCAAATTTTAAACCGGCCTGGTCCAATTTTTTAAGCTGGGCTTCGGTAAGCGGATGTTCCGGATGCATTACTTGGCCGTTACTTAATTGCACGAATCCCCTTCGACCTATTTCTCTTCGGATACTGGAATAAGCACTCTCTGATGTGACTGAATAAAGTTCCTCAAAAACTTCGGGAAATTCTTGTTTTAAAACATTACGCGCGCAAGCATCATGAGTTTCCTGACTGCAGGCAAAAGATAATCCATCGGGACGCATCCAGCCATTCTGCGGTACCAGAGCGGTTAAAATAAATTTCTGTTCACGTTCCGAATTTTCCCCATTGTTGCTAGGTAATTTTGACTCAGGAATTTCTCCCTCACCGGCACCGGGTTTTTCATTTATCATACCGATATTTTAGCATTTATTCAGGCTGTTTTTGCTGAAACTAAGTAGGTTTTAAATTACTTTATTTATCCTCAACATCTATCATCCAGCATACTCCGAATTTATCAGTGAATGAACCAAAGTAATCCCCCCAGAACATCTTTTCATAAGGCATCTCTACCTGTCCCCCGGCCGAAAGTTCGTTAAATAATCGCTGTCCTTCCTCTTTATTATCAGGAGTCAGAGAAATATAGTTGTTATTTCCTTTTACTAGAGACATTCCCATGGAATCGGAAATATCTGAGGCCATCAAAATGGCATTTTCGCTGATTTTTAATCCAATATGCATAATTCTATTTTCTTCTTCTTTGGGCATGGGCTTCTCACCTGCAGGAATGTCTTTAAAACGCTGAATCGGAGTAAATTCTCCTCCGAATACTGATTTATAAAAATTAAATACTTCTTCGGCATTGCCGTCAAAATTCAAATAAGGGTTTATTTTTAGCATATTTTATTTTCCTTTCATGTTAAATATTTATAAATATCTATATATAAATATATCACATTAATAATTCTCGTTTAATAAAAATTGTGAACCTGGAATTGCATTCTAAATTTCCACTAAGTCTTTTTCTGTTCTTTTAAGTAAAACAGCGTTAGTTGCTACTATTATTGAAGAGATACTCATAAGCAAGGCCGAAATCTCCGGTCTGAGAGATATTTGAAAGCTCGGATATAAAACTCCGGCTGCAACAGGTATGGCAAGTAAATTGTATATGGAAGCCCAAAAAAGATTTTGTTTCATTTTTAGAACTGTAGCTTTGCTTAAACGGATTGCTCTTAGTACATCTGCAGGATCTGATTTCATAAGAACTACTTTTGCTGTTTCAATTGCCACGTCTGTTCCTGCTCCTATTGCAATACCAATATCAGCCTGGGCTAAAGCGGGGGCATCATTAACGCCGTCCCCCACCATTGCCACAAATTTCCCTTCCTGCTGTAATTTCTTAACATAGGTGGACTTGTCTTCCGGTAATACCTCTGAGAACACCCGATCTATTCCAAGTTGTTTCCCAATAGATTCTGCTGTTTTTTTATTATCTCCTGTAATCATAGCAACCTCCAAACCTAACTCTTTCATGCGTGTTATTGCTTTACCTGCATTTTCTTTTACGGGATCCAACGCTGCCGCCACACCGGCTATTTTGTTATCTACTGCCAATACCATTATTGTTTTCCCGCCTGACAAAAGCTTTTCTATATCTTGCTGTAATGGTGATGTATCAACTTTTCTATCGGACATTAATTTAAGAGTGCCTACTAATACGTGTTTTCCTTCTACAAATGCTTCAACACCATGTCCTGATAGGTTCTGAAACTTTTCTACGTTGGACGGTACTACAATATTTCTTTTTTTAGTTTCTTCTAAAACAGCTTGACTAAGCGGGTGTGAGGATTTTGCTTCTGCCGCTGCATCCAGTTTTAAAACCTCGTCTTCGGAAAATCCGACTGCTGCAATAACATCTGTGATCTTTGGTTTACCTTCTGTAAGAGTGCCTGTTTTATCAAGTACAACGGCTTGGATTTTAGAAACTTGCTCAAGCGTGGGAGCGTCTTTTATGAGAATGTTATGTTTTGCTCCAAGTCCGGTTCCTACTGCTACAGCAGTGGGGGTTGCGAGTCCAAGTGCATCAGGGCAAGCTATGACCACAGTAGAGATTGCAAAGGTTAGCGCGAACAGGAGAGTCTGTCCCATAATAAAAAACCAAACAGCAAATGTTAAAAAACCTCCTCCGACTGCAACAACTACGAGGTAACGCGCAAACTTATCGGCAAGTTTTTGGCCGGGGGCTTTAGAATTTTGAGCAGTTTCAACCATTTTAACTATTTGAGCAAGCGCTGTGTCTTTGCCCACTTTTGTAGCTTTAAATTGTACAGAGCCCGAAGTATTAATCGAACCACCTATTACTTTATCTCCTTTTTGCTTTGAAACGGGTATAGATTCACCGGTAACTAAAGATTCATCTATTGCTGTTTCTCCATCGGTTATCTCACCATCTACTGGAACTTTATCTCCAGGTTTGAGAATTAAAATATCTCCCTGTTTTACCTCGGCTGTAGGTACCAGTTCTTCTTTGCCATTACGAATGACTCTAGCTTGCGGAGGAACGAGATTAAAAAGTGCCTGTAAAGCATCGGTTGTACCACGTCTGCTTTTCATTTCCATCCAGTGACCAAACAAAACAAAGGTTATAAGCATTGCAGCAGCCTCATAAAATGATTCCTCGCTTCCTAGGAGTGTTAAAACGATACTAAATACGTAAGCAGCAGTGATACCGACAGCGATGAGAACAGCCATATTTAGAGTTCTTTGTTTAAAAATGGCTACATAAGTTGAGTATAAAAATATCCACCCGCAGTAAAAATAAACAGGTGTGGTAAGAAGTAGCAATAACCAGTTTTCCGAAATTGGTATGGGAAGGCTGAATCCCATAATGTTTTTTCCGAGCGGGGAGAACAATACGATAGGAACGGTTAATAAGAGTGATACAAAAAATTTAGATCTTATATCCTCTTCCATGAGACGAGCCATTTCACGTCCTGCTAAACCTGTGTGATCCATCCCCATAGTCATTGACATACTCATTTTGAGTTTTTCCCAAAAAGACATTTCAGAATTTGGCTTCATTACGTGAGAGGAATGGATATCGTGTCTCATATCAACATGCGTCTTGAGGTTATCTTTAGTCTCAGTCTTTACTAAGGTCATTCCGCATTTAGGACAAGTTCCGGGTAACTCTTTATGCACTTCCGGATGCATTGGGCATGTATAGATTATATTTTCGTTTTTATTCATATCTTTATTCTACAGCTGATCGCATTCTTATATCATCTAATGCTTATGTAAGTTCTGCCCGTTATCTCCGTGTCCCATAAAAATATGTATTAGCGGACATAGTAATAGAAAGGCCGCCACTATTGGAGAAACATTAAAAATTGATGTTAATACAAGTGCCAGACCTATAAAAACAAAACTAATTATTAAAGTTTTTTTGTTCATAAAAAACCTCCTTTTTATAAATTAGTTGTTGGTTATGTTTCTTTTGAGCGAAGCTAAGATTGAAATCCAATGAAGCTCATTTTTTTAACCTGTTATATACATAACCAAAACTAAATAATGTTACCCAAATGTATGCAGTTAATATTAACGAGCCTATTATCGCTTTGCCTATGTCTATTGACTCCTTTGTAGGTTTTAATAATTCTAAATTTAAACCGTGAAAAACATAGTCTAAAAGGATGTAAACCAATTCAGGAAATACTAAAACTACCAACAAACAAATTGAATAAGAAAGTAAACCTACTATGGCTCCTGCATTTGCAAATGCCTTTGTGTCAATCATTGTTATCACCCCCACTCATAAATTCCAATCAAACTCTATACTACTATCTTCTATATTATCTATATTCAAAAATATACTTTTAGGCGCAGTATTAAAGACAGGAAAAAGCAGTTTTCCTTTTCTGTGGTGACCTCCGGGCTCGTCTCCTACCCACCCAATTGGTTTTAGGGTTTCTCCACTTTCGTTTTTAAGTAGAGCCAACTCTTCTAATTTGTATATCAGATCTGTGGTGTGAGTGTCTAACTGAATCTCAAAATCGACTTTAGTTCCATCTTTTATAGGAAGTGCTGCTACGATAACATCCCCAATCTTTTTAGTTTGTACGTTCTGCCCTACTTGTGAAGTAATAATTTCTTGCTTTATTAGTTTTATTTCTTTGTTAGCATATATTAATAGGCCAAATGTCAAAGATATAAATATTAAGGTTAGAAATATATATTTATAACTATTGTTTTTCATATCATTTAGAAATCATAAATTCCTTAACTTAATAAGTTTTCTATATAAATAAATGACAATAAGCCAATTTAAAACTAACGCACCTGCCAATAAATATTTTTGTGTTGAAACAAAAAATGCACTTATTCCCCCTATTGCTAAAAAAGGAAATATGTCCGCAGCATGATGGGCACAGCAGGCAATCATTGTACCTGTGTTCATAGATCCGCTTCCCATTATCATAAGTGAGTTTTTCTCTTTTATAAGAGAATAGAGTAATGCCTGTAACCCGAAACCCAAAGCAATAGGAATAAGAAATAGTTTTAAAGATAAAAATTGTTCTAAAGCAAAATCAAGTGACCTGGATAAAATGGCAACAATGGCAATATTTACGAGAAGCAAACCCAAAAACGCCGATAAAAAGATTGCAAAAGATTTAAGTTTTAAATTCATATGTAAATGTTAGGGTGTTTATTGTTAAGAACTTATGAAGAAAGTTTTAGCTTTACGGTAAATACAGTTCCCTTATTTTTTTCGCTTTCAACTTCAATATCACCACCGTGCGCTTTAACAATCGCATATGCTATAGCGAGACCAAGTCCGTGTCCTTGAATATGTTCGTTGCCTTTAGCTCGGGTAAACCTGTCAAATATGGTTCTTAGGTCCTCCTTGCCAATTCCCAAACCGGTATCTTTTACTTCAGCAATAGCAAGGTCTTGTTTCACATATAATTTTATGGATATAGAACCGTTTTGGGGAGTGAATTTAACAGAATTATCGATAATATTAATAAAAACTTGTGAAAGTTTATCTTTTTTTCCTAAAACAATTATATTTTCATTAATATCACAATTAACTTCTAAATTTTTAGTTTGTGCAAGATAGCGGCTATTATCACAAATACCTTTTAATAAGTCCGATAAGTTAATTTTATTAAATTGTATTGTGACATCAGTTGTTTGGGACCAGGCAAAATCTATTAATCCTGATAAGCTTTTAGTCAGTTTATTAGTGTGTTCTAAAACTTGATTTAGAGACTTTTCATACTCATCCATATCTCTTTTTTTAGATAAAGTAACTTCAGCATTACTTTTTATTACTGCCAGAGGAGTTTTAATTTCATGAGCTACTTCTCCTACAAACTGTCTTTCCTTTAAAAACGCGTTCTTTAACCTATCTAATAGATTGTTAAAGTTTTCGACAAGCATAAAAGTTTCAGAAGATTTTGATGGAACAGTAATTCTCTCTGACAAGTTTTCCTCTGTTATTTGAGAGATTCTTTTAGATAATATGACTATTGGAGATACTGCATTTTGCGATAGAAAATAACCTGTTGCAATGAAGGGTGCTATAAAAAATAAAGCCAGAAGAAGTAATGTTTTTTTAAGTACCCCTAATGCATTTGTATAGACATCAACAGGGTGTCCCATTACAACAGTTCCAATAATTTGTCCATTATTATTGATGGGGAAAGCTATAATTCTTAAATCGCTAACACCTAGTTTTCTGTTCGTATAAGAAGGAGTTTTTGTTTGAATTGCCCGCACTATTAAATCTTGTAATATTGCAGTCTCTTCGTTATTAACGATATGCCCATTAGTATCTGTTACCTCAAGAAATATACCAGGAATTTGTGTCTTGCTTACAAACACAATCTCTTCTGTCTGATCGTCATACACATTACTGGTATTTAATCCAATGTTTTCAGCTATTGATGAAGCGTGGGTAAAAAGAGATCTATCTGTTTCCATAAGAATTGATCTTTGTGTAATTATATAAAAAGAAAAAAACAAAACTACAGAAATCACCATGATAATAAGCGAATACCAAATAGTAAGTTGTAATTTTATGCTAAGGTTTTTCATTATTTTCTTCTGAAAGCTTAAAACCAACTCCATAAACTGTTTTAATTAGTTTTTTCATACCTTTTTTGTCAACTTTTTTTCTTAGTGTGCCTATTAATACGTCCACTAAGTTGCTCATACTTTCAAAGTTATAATCCCAAACATGCTCTACTATCATAGTACGAGTTACAACCTTTTCTTTATTTTTTAGTAATAATTCTAAAATTGAGAATTCCTTTGGAGTTAAATCCAGTTTTTCGGAATTTCTAAATACCTCATGTTTTTGTGGATCCATTTTAAGATCCGCGATTTCTAAAATGGGAAGTTCAATATTTCCGGCTCTTCTTAATAGTGCATGAACTCTTGCTTTGAGTTCTACAAAATCAAATGGTTTTGTTAAATAATCATCCGCGCCTACGTCAAACCCCTTTATTTTGTTTTCTAATGTAGATTTTGCCGTAAGCATTAATATCGGTGTTTTAATTCCTTTTGATCTTATATCTTTGCAAAGAGTAATTCCATCTATTTTTGGGAGCATTATATCCAAGATGACAAGGTCATAAGGCTCGGTTTCAATCATAAATTTTCCATCCTCACCATCTATTGAAATATCCACGGCAAATCCTTCTTCGACTAAGCCTTTTTTAATATTTTCAGCGAGATCCTTTTCATCTTCTATTATTAGAAGTCTCATAAAAAGATTATACGAGCTTGCCTGCTTGCTTGCACTCGTTGCACCTCCTCATACAAATGTTGCGTATCTATACAACTCTTCATAACTTCTTTAGTTTTGAGGTTTCATAATTGCTCCATGAAAGAAAAATTACAGAAAATTACAAGCTTAATATCGTTTAGCAAATGGGCTTTAGTAAGCTCTGTTCTTGTATTTATTTTGGTATTCAATTACTTATTTAGTATCGAATTAAGAATAACTCCAAATTACCAGTCCAAAAAAACACAAAATGATCCGGCTAACCTGGCTACAAAACCAGACCAGGTTGTAGTTCAATCAATTCCTCAAGAAGTTAAATTACCTATTAAGTGGTCGGATTTAGGAAAGAAGTTAGTGGATACAGGGGTAATAGATAGCACTAAGTTTTCAGAAGTTATGGGCACATTGTCAGAAAATGATAAAAAGCTTTTAGATGGAAATAGCAACGGTGAAATTGTAATGAATCAAGCTAATGCAAGGTTAATTCTTAACATGCTTTGGGCTTTTGGTTTGGCTAATAAAAATGATGTTTTAAACAAAGGAGAAATGATGCAGGAGCCTTCACAAACCGGAAATATGGCTAGCACAGGTGGTTGGAGTCTATCTAAGGGAAAAGCCATGGATCATTACAGCGCGCACAACTTTGTAACATTAACTACCGACCAACAGAAAATGGTAGAAGAAATGTCTAAGAATATTTATAGACCATGCTGCAACAATTCGACACATTTTCCTGATTGTAATCATGGGATGGCCATGCTGGGGCTTTTGGAACTTATGGCTGTTAATAATGTGTCGGTACAAGAAGCTTACAAAGTTGCTCTGGATGTTAACGCACTTTGGTTCCCTCAACAGTATCAGGAAATGGCAGTTTATTTTAAAGAAAATGGCAGAGACTGGAATCAGATTGACGCTAAAACAGCTTTGGGAATGAACTATTCAAGCGCTTCGGGTTACAGACAAATGAGATCTCAAATTAAATCATTGCCACAAGCTCCAAAGGGTGGCGGCGGTTGTGGAGTTTAAGAAAGGATTACATGGGTAAAAACTGTCATAAAGACCATAAAGAAAAAAGTAGCGGAATTTTTGGAATGTTTAAACCGCTAATATATATAGTATTAATACCGACAATTGTTATAGCGGGAGTAATATTTCTAACCACAAGATCACAAGGTACTGAAGCACAAAATCAAGAAGCAGCCGGAGTATCAAATTCTACTTACGAAGTTGATAAAAATTCGTTTAGCTTTGGAACAATTTCAATGAAAGACGGTAATGTAGAAACTATATATGAATTGACTAATACGGGGAGTGAAGACATCTTTATTAAAGAACTTTTTACCTCCTGTATGTGTACAAAAGCTCAGCTTATATTGGCCGACGGAACTCTAACGGGATTTAATGGCATGAAAGGTCACGGAGGACAGAATGATTTTTATGTCGGGAAAATAATAAAAGCTGGTGAAACTGTAAAAGTGAAGACTGTTTTTGACCCAAATGCCCATGGACCACAAGGAGTAGGTCCGATAAAAAGAAATATAATTTTGTCTACAAATCTTAAAGACAGTCCAAACATTCAATTCTCTTTTGACGCAGAAGTTACGAAGTAAGTTATTTTTTAAGGAAAGATAACGATATGAAAGGAAAATTGCTTTTAACTTCAATATTTATAATTTCTATAATTGCGGTGGTTTTAATAAGAGAATTAACTTCTGCCAACGATCTTTTGTTAAATACTGAAGTAGATTTAGGAAACGTTAATATTGATTCAAAAAAGGAATTTGAAGTAGCTCTTATAAATCCATCTTATAATGAATTTGAGTTAACCAAAGCTTATACCTCATGCGGTTGCACTAGGTTAATTGAGCAGGAATCAAGTGCAATGCCTCTAGTTATAAAGCCCGGAAAAACCGCACAAGTGCTTTTTGAATTTGACCCAAGTTCTATGCATGTAAAGGGAGATGAAATAAACCATGAAGTTTATTTTTTGATTACAAATCCTATTGAAAAGGAATATAAAGTGAAAATTACAGGAAAAATAATATGAAGAAATTTATTTTTATTATAGCTATTATATTTTTAGGATACGCGCTAAACACTTATAAGGTTTGGGCGCAAGAGCGTGCAAACGTTTATTATAATGAAGCGTGCTCAGATTGTATTACCTATATTAAGGAAGTTGAACCTGTTTTGAAGAAATACAATATATCTGCGAATCTCAAAGATTACATAAACCAACCAGACTATAGAAAAGATTTAAGCGAAGAAAATAAATCATATAACGTACCAATAGAGTTGCAGGATAGTTTAACCTTATTTTTAAAGCCAAATCTTGTTGTAGAAGGACATGTACCTTTAAACGTTATTGATCAACTTTTGGAAAATTATGAAAGGCTTCCACCGCACAGATTAATTGTTTTATATCAGCCCGAAATGCATTCAACAACAAATGAGTTTACTTTGTATGTTTTCGGATATGATCTTGAGAAGATTCAAACAGACAGAGATATTGTTAACCTTATAAAAGAAAAACCCGTTGAGGAAAATGATACCAATTTGAGTGGTAGTATTATTATGCCGTTAATTATAGGAGCTATCAGCAATAGCCTCCATCCATGTGCGATAGCAGTTCTTTTGCTATTACTCACATTTTTATACACTCTAAATAAAAAAAGAAAAGCTATAGTTGGTATGGGTTTAGCTTATGTAGTCGGTATTTTTATTGTTTACTTCCTAATAGGTTTGGGAATTTTAAAAGCAATTTCTTTATCCAGTGAACCTTTTTTTGTGGCAAAAGTGGCATCTTTAGTTTTAATAGTTTTAGGAATAATTAATGTTAAAGATTATTTCTTTCCAAACTTACCAATTCACTTAAGAATTCCCGACTTTACAAAAGATGCGATTCAAAGTTTTATGGAAAAAGCTTCAGTACCTACTGCTTTTGTAGTGGGTGCGTTGGTGGGGCTGTGTGCGTTTCCGTGCACAGGAGGAATATATACGGTGGTAATATCTACGCTCGCGGCAACAAAGTCAGCCGAATTTGTGTTATACCTGTTAATTTATAACTTAATATTTGTATTACCTTTACTTCTTGTAGTAATTGCATCGTCAAACAAAAGGTTGCTGGAAAAAGTTGAGACTATTGAAATGAAAAGTGCTAAGAGGCTACATTTAGTTACAGGTATAATGATGATATTAATTGGTTTAGGTGTGTATTTGTGGATAGGAGCGATAATATATGGTTGAGCAAATAGTGTTGGTTTTATTATTGCAGCTTATATTTTTTGGTTTTTATTATAAGTTCGGATTTTCCGTAGCCAGGATAATTGGGAGAAGAGTTTGCCCTATATGTTTTGCGGTTGGCTCAACATGGCTAACGCTCTTATTTTTGAAGTACTCGCATTTAGTTCAAATTGATAGAGGTATAATCTCCCTCCTGTTGGCTGAATCTGTGGTGGGAGTTTCCTACTTGACTGATGAGTTTATTTTTGTCAGACAAGTAAAAGTACCGGAGCTGCTGTTAAAGTTTGGGATAATAATCTTCGGAACAATGGCGGTATTAATTTATACTTTAATCCACGAAATTTTAGGTTTGCTGTTGTTTGCACCGGTTATTTTGTTTGGATTTTTGGCATTAACTCCTATTATAAAAGCTAAAGAAAGTAAGGAAGAAAAATCTTCTAGTCTTCAATCGCGGCTTAAAAATTGTTGTTGATTACATTTATATATAGAAACCAAATTAAAAAGTTAATTTTAATTCTGCCTTTCACAATTGTCGCCATTTATTCGTCTTCTAGTTGTGCAGGATTGTCAATAATAAAGATCCAATCGTTCCGATTAATAAAAAAATGCATATGAACTAAGAAGAGTTTTTTCTGGATTTGTATTTTCCTGCATAAGTTTTTTATGAATGAACACCAGGAATGTGTCTGTCGCCACCGCAGCCATCGGAAAGGTTCCAAAATTCAGCCAATTCCCTTCCCCTAAAACCTTTATTTTTAATTAAATACTTTCCAAGTCCTTCGTATACGTACCATCTCCAACATCTGCAGCAGCACGGACCTTTTTCTTCCGACATATTTACTGCCTCGTTATATTGGTCTTGTTCTTCTTGGGTGAGTGTGATTTCTTCATCGTATTTAAGTAGTTCTTTAGCTAATATAGCAGTAATATCATAAGGGTCGGATGGAATCTGCGAGATGTTCGCATATTTTTTCATGCCTTCTACCTGTTCCTTATATCTGTGGAAAATCATAGTACTGCAGCAAGACCCTTGAAGCCTTTCGGTATCATCCATGTTATAAATGCTTTCCTTAAAATTTAGAGAACATGACGAATTTCCCGATACAGAGAGAGTTTGGAATTTTTGATAAAGCGGATCATCATTTGTGGTTGTTGAAATGTTTTTTTGATAGCTTTTGTTTAAAGTGCCGAAACGGTAATATAAAAATGTTAAAGTAGCTGTTATAAATAATATTAAAAATATAAGAATTATTACTGAACTTTTACTTTTCATATGCATTTACTTATAAAGATACTTGAATCCGAATTAAGTATATCCTACAATATGTAGTACATGTCAAGAAATTATAATGGTTCAGTTAAAAAAAACAAAAACTTTATTTACAGATCAAGAACTTACAATTTAGGTCCTTTAGAGCAAGAAATAATGGAATGTATATGGAGCATTGGTAATTGCACTGTTTCGGATATATATCAATGTTTAATACAAAGGAGACAAATTGCTTATACAACAATAATGACAATTATGACAAGACTAACGGAGAAACGTTTTTTATCAAGGAAGTTTATCGGGAAATCATATTTGTATTCCCCTATTGATAGCAAGAGTAAAACATTAAGAAACACAGTGTTTAAGGTAATAGAAGTTATGATAAATAGATTCGGGTCGGAGGCAGTTGCTTATTTTGCTGAAGAGTTGGAAAAATTTCCTAATAATAATAAGATATGAACAATCCAAAAAAATATATGTTTTTAGTTATATTTTTATCACTTCTCTCAATTTCTATGATATTTGGATTGTTTTCAAAATATTCCCTTGAAGTATTAGTACATTTACATGAAAAATGCCAGCGACTAGCAAGTTTGATATGGCCATTAAACGTTCATGTAGTTGGGTTAGGAGTATTGGCATTGGTGATTTTATCTTCGATTGCCATTACTGCTAAAACTATATTTTCGTTTTTTAAAACAAAAAGTAAAATTAAAAAACTAACATCGCAGAAACTAAATAAATTGCCGAACAAAGTATTATATTCTATGGCTGCCTCAAATCATTTGGATTCAATAATCGTAATAAAAAGCAATGAATTAATAGCATTTAGCTATGGCATGCGTAAAACCAAAATATTAATTTCCACAAGGCTTATTGATTCACTTAATACAAACGAATTGGACTCGGTTATTCTGCATGAATTACATCATTTAAAATACTCTCATGTTTTATTTATATTTATTATGGAAATAGTTAAATCAGCATTATTTTTTGTACCACTATTATCGGTTTTTATACGACAATTTAAAGACAGTTTGGAAAATGAAGCAGACAAAACGGTGGTTAAAATTCAACGAACTTCAAGTTATTTAGAATCGGCTATAAATGTTTTTAGTAATAATCAATTAGCGTATGATTTTGTTGCGTCTTTTTCTATGAGAAAATTGAAAAGTAATAGACGTGGGAGTGTAAAAGCGTTTGTTTCCACAATTATTATATTTTCGATCTTTGGCCTTTTTAGTATTTACCCTTCAAGTACTCATGCCGGAGAGGTGTTATCAGTAAAAGAAAGTTCCGTTTGTTTTCTATACCAATGCAATAGCAATTCACACTGTAATTCTTACTTGGTACCATCCGTTAATAATAATCCGGATAACTATTCTTCTGTTTCGCTTGTTTCAATTAAATAAAATATTGACAAGATTGCCAATACATTACTACAATATGTAGTATATATTTATTTGTGGTAGTAATATCTAGCATCTTATTACATGAATAATTTTTGGAAGTGATTATGTCTGAAGAAAGTAATAATACTAACTTATTAAAACAATTGGGAACCAATAATATTATTATTTTGTTTCTGGTTATACTTTTACTCGGTGCTTCATTCTTTATCGGGGTTTTATTTACTAAGGTTAAGATGTATGAGTCTGGTTCTGGTGCATCAGGTCCGACAACTGCTGGAAATGGTACTGCTCCTTCTGCTCAGGCGGCTGTACCTACGGAAAGAGTTGCTGGCGACGTAAAACCAATTGGTAAAGACGATCATTTTCGTGGAAACCCTAATGCCAGAATCGCGCTTATTGAATATTCTGATTTGGAATGTCCATTTTGTAAAAGATTTCATCCGACTGCAAAACAAGTGGTTGATACTTATATTAACGATGTAATGTGGGTTTACAGACATTTTCCTATAGACCAACTGCATTCTAAAGCAGACAAAGAAGCTGAAGCAGTTGAGTGTGCCTATAAATTGGCTGGCAATGACGGCTTTTGGAAACTGACAGACAAAATATTCGAGGTTACACCCGCCAATAATGGTTTAGATTTAGCCACACTTCCGGATTTAGCAGCAGGAGTTGGTTTAAATAAACAAGCATTTCAAACATGCTTAGATTCAGGTGAAATGGCAATACATATTGAGGAGGACTATCAATCAGGTATTACTGCCGGAGTTAACGGAACACCGGGAAATATTCTTCTTGATACAAAAACAGGAAAAACCAGAGTAATACCGGGGGCAGTACCCTTTGATCAAATAAAACAAGCTATAGATGAGATGTTGAAGAGCTAACATACAACATGATTGAAAGCAGCTCTCAAGTTACACTTTTAGTAGCATTCGCAGGAGGCATATTAACTTTCTTTACCTCCTGTCTTTTGCCATTAGTACCTACATATATCGCATATCTTGCAGGTACGTCATTATCCGAGTTAGCGGGCAGTGAAAAATGCAGTAAGTATAAAGTTACTATTTTCTACAATTCTCTCGCTTTTGTATTTGGCTTCTTGTTGATTTTTCTAATCTTCGGGCTTACTGCGTCTACTTTAGGTCATGTTTTCAATTCTTATAGATTAATAATTCAAAAAATAGGCGGCATCGCAATTCTATTATTAGGTTTGTTCGTTTTAGGTGTAATTAAACCTTTTGGGTTATTAAAAGAAAGAAGATTAAATTTTCCGACTAACTTAACTAAATTTAAACTTGTAAATTCATTTTGGTTTGGACTAACCTTCGGATTTGCCTGGACTCCCTGTATTGGTCCGGTTTTAGCGTCAATTTTATTTTGGGCGAGTCAGTCTGAAACAATATTAAAAGGTACCCTGCTTTTATTTGTTTTTGGATTAGGCATGGGAATGCCTTTTATTGCGTTTGGACTTTTGTCCGAAAAACTTCTACCATTAATTAGAAGGTTCAAATACCTGACTCGTGTATCTCAAATATTATCCGGAACTATACTAATATTAATGGGAATAGCACTAATAACCGGAAAAGCCGAGTTTATTTCTATGCAAATTATTTATTTTCTTAATATAAGGTTTTTATATATATGAGCCAAAAATATTCACATTCTGTAAATGAAAAATGGATACTACTGTCCATCGGATTTTTTACTTTACTAATTTTTGTCGGAATTATATTTCTAGCCTCTAAGCAAGAAAGCAAAAATGACTTGCCACTAGCCGGTGAAAGTATTCCGGAAGCCGGAAGAAACCATATTCCCAGAGGACAATTAATGGCAGTTAGTGATCCTCCTACATCCGGAGATCATTATGGAGATGGAGTTGCCGGTCCGGGAATACACGATGATATAGTTGACGACGGTTTGATGGTACACAGTTTAGAGCATGGTGCGGTAAGTTTAAACTATGATCCAGAAAAACTTTCTGAAGACCAAGTTAATCAACTTAAGGATATTTTCAATAATAGTTTTAAGGGTAAGAAAATGATGATGCCAAGAAAAAACATGAGTTCGCCGATAATAATGGTTTCTTGGGGTCAAATGCTTAAGCTGGATAGTATTGACGAAGTAAAAATGGTTGAGTTTATGATGAATAATAATGATCGCGGCCCGGAAAAGGTTTCGATGTTTTGATTTGGTAAAACTAACTAACAAAGTCAAAGATAAATTTGACTCCAATTAGAATAAGAGCGACAAGAACGAGTTTTCTGAAATTATGTTGCGGGATTATACTTACTATTTGTTTTCCAATATAAGACCCCATTACTGCTAAAGTTAATAATATAGGAATATACCAATAAAATTCTTTGTTAAGAAACCCTTGGAATATATATACAGGTAGTCTGATAAAATCTACAGCTAAAGCAATAGTAGCAGCTGTAGCAATATATTTTTCCTTTGGCAGTTTATAAGCAGTTAGGAAAGCTCCTCTTAAAGCACCCCCTGTACCTATAAGACCTGCTAAAAAGCCGGATAAACTTCCTCCTATAATAGTATTTGCGGTTGTGGGTTTAACTTGTAAGTTATCTTTCCATAGTGATATAAATGCGTAAATAACCAGAAAAATGCCAAGAAAAACCTTAAGTAAGTCTTGTGATATATAAGGTACAAGCATAGCGCCTAATAATGTTAAAAGCACGCTAGGCAATCCAAATTTTACAATTAGTCTTTTATCCAAGCCGTGTTTAAAAAACCCTACCCTGCTTATGTTTCCAAATATGTGAAAAATAGCTACAAGAACCAGAGCAGTTTTAAAATCTAAAAATAGTAAGGCTAGCGGTAAAAAAACGGTTGACGAACCGAAACCCGCGATTGTACCTATTATTTCTGCCAAAAGTGCTGAAAGGAAAAACAGAGGATACATAAAAAAAGTTTATCATAGTTATGTTTTCATCAGATAAACTGTAGCATCTATTAGCAATTGTTTTTATTTAATACCACGTTGTAATTACTAGTATTCACTTTATTTAACTATCCCCAATAACCAACTCTTAAAATTAGAATTAATCTGTTTAACATTTAGCTCCCCTATAAAATTGTCGAAGTTAATGTGCTGTTTTATTACTGTTTCTATTTCTTTATATTTTCCTTCTATGGTCTTAATTATTAAAACAACTTCAGAATTTAGCGTTGTATAGATTATTTTCATAACGATAAGATTATACATCAATACAAATATGCTTATTCAGACAAAAACCTCTTTATAACTAATTAAATCGAATTTTTCTTTAAACCTTAATAGAATTTCGTTTTTACGCTCCAGCATGTTTAAATATTGTCCGCGCTGCCAATTGACTGAGCTCAATTTAAAGAGTTCTTCATCCGCAAATCCGCAAAATATCAAAAGCTCGCTAATGCCCTCAGCTTCGTTGAAAAGTTGGTCCAGGTCTTTTTCAATGTCCAATCCGAACCTGCCTTTCCAATCATAGCAGCCGACAAATACTTTACTGGTGTGTTTTATGCCTTGTTCTTCAACGTAGCTTTGTGCAGCGTAGTTGGTGAACCATTTCCATGCGGGAGTGCGAATAGGGAGATTTTCTTTTTTAGCCAGGTCTGCCAGGGGAATTAGAATTTTAGGATCTCCATGTTCGGATTTTTGAGTAACGAGGGCGGAAGGTTTTCTTCCCACGTTTTTTAAGAACCACTCATACTGTGCATGTATTTCCTTGGTAATTTCATTTTCATCAAATTTATCTAAAACTTCAAAATTCCAGGTTGTAGTGTCACCCTTAATAAAATACCCATTGGGATCGACTAAGGTTTTGTGGTTAGTAAGAAGAGGTTCGTAATTATTTAAAACTATACATAAATCAACCGATAATTCTTTGTATTCTTTTGCAATTTCAGCACCTTGTTTAGAGTATGGTGCGTTAGGCAGCAGCGAATATTCTTTAATGATGTTATTTTTATGATTAATTGCATATAATATACCTTCGTTTACACTGCCGGATAAACCAAAATCGTGTGCTGTAGTAATCAGTTTTTTCTTAGTCATACAATTGCTTATAACTAACTATGCTGAATCTTAAATCTTTTATCGATTTAATAAATTTTTGATCAATAAGCATATCCAAGTCTCTGGATCTTTCGTAATTTAACGAACTCCTCTTTAGCAGAGTGGCGTCAAAATATCCCGGGTGGGTTAAAATCTCAGCCGTTTCAGTATCTTTGACTTTTTTTAAATCACTTAATATTGAATCTTTAATTAAGGAAGAATCATTACCTTTTATATGTATTATTAAATGGTCTGTACTTTGCACGCCCGCCCTTTTTATAATCATTTCAACCGCATAATTGCTTTTCTCTAAGTCACCCTCTAAATCAGTATTAGGCTTTCTAACGGGAATATAGTTTTTTTTAGCATATTCAACTAATACATTTAAAAGTTTAAAATTACCGTGTATTCCTTTATGAGATGTAATATGAGTGGGCGGTCTTCCCACCAGTTTTTCAAATTCATGAAGCTCCTGCCTAGTCAGATTTTCTATTTCTTTTTCTGATTTATTTTTATAAAGCTCTATATAATCTTTGGTTTTAACTGATCTTCCAAGATCTTTATCCCCTATCAACTCAACGTGGATGCCGATATTTAAAATATTTTTTACTTTGGCATTTTTCAAAGCGTCTAAAGCGTAATCAGCTTTTATCATTAACGACGCCTCTGTAACGCATCCTTCCAGATAAGCCCTTTCAATTCCTCTGTTTATGCATGGCAGCAATCCGTAGTCGTCGGCTACAATAACAACTTTTTTCATATGTTGATTTTATCACGGGGATAATAAAAGGTATCTCAAACCGGGAATTACCGTTTACCTGATTACTGCAATCAGATTATCTGACAAAAAAATACACTATTCCTACAATTATCAAGTTTAAAATTAGCATTGGAGCAGTATTTCGTGCCTTTTGGACTGAAAAATCGTTTGTTATTGATGCCAGGGCTAAAGCAGGAAATATATTCGCTCCTAAAAACGGTGAAAACGTGGGGTCAATTCTCAAACCAGCTGATTCTATTACCCAAACCACTAATATTGCAGTACAAAGCACAAATGTATACCTGGTTATGCCGACTATCAAGGTATAGTGTCTGATTGCCTTAAACAGTAGATGCATAAATATTAACGTAACTACAAAGATTAATAAGCTTTTTGGGTTAAATAAAAGTAAAGCTAAAAACGGAAGTACTATATATCCTCCTGATTTTATTTTGGTAAAATAGTAAATTACATAACTTGAAATGATAGAGGCAAAGAATAAGATAAAGCCGGTACTTAAAGTAATATTGTTTGTTGACGCTCTAAGTTGTTCCATATAGTAGAAGTTATATTGAAATATATTATTCGATATATAAAATATCACCAAGGATACTAAAGCTGTTATGACTACGGTGATAGCAGTGTAAATCATTGTCTTTCTCACACCTTGTTTTCTTAATGCCACTGTCAGAATAGCGGGTAGGATAAGACCATAAACGAAATTAATATTAAAGTCCGGGATGATTTTAAAATAGCCGTATATCCAGGCAATTGCATATACAAACAGCACGGACATAATACTATAGATGTACATCGGAGTCCTACCATAATAAAAACTATGTAAATATTTGTTATAAATTTTATAAATCAAAAGGCTTATTATAATTAATGTAACGCCCCAAATGAAAGAATAATAAAAACTTAATACCAGAAATGGAGCAGTAATTATGCCTCCTGGATTTATACCCGTTTTTCTTCGAACTATTAAAGAAGTTACTACTCCTATGAATAAAATTAAACTTAACATTTCCAAACTGTTTATTTGATTACTCATGTGTCCCCCTTAAATTAAAATTTTTACCAATTTTCCCAGATGACAGATTATTATTAGAAGTATTTACTAATGCTTCTTTGGTTTCTAATTTTTGTAAATTATTATCGAAATTAGACATCCATTCTAAAAGCCTGTCTGCCTGTTCTGTATGAGTATTTATTGCGCCTACGAAAAGAATATTTTTCTGCTTAATACTCTCTATTATTGCGTCAAATAGTTCTTCGCCTTCAATTAGTTTTTTTCTGCTGGAGTTGCCAAGGTTTAAAACATAATTTAAATTAAAACCATTATTTTTAGCATATTTATTAACTGCTTCTTCAAAATCACCGAACGTTACTATTTTATTAACCGGGTGTTCTTTAGTTACAATATCAGTAAACAACTTTACTCTGCTGGGTCTGTCAAACCTGTTATTTAGAATTATTACTTTTGTGTATTTAGGATAAAGTGAATATATTTCCTTTGTCACATTAATAAAGCTTTCTTTATCGTTAATTGCAAAAAGATTTGCCCACGCTATGTTCTTATTTTTATACATTATGGATTTTATTTTAAAGTTTCCGGGATCGGGGTTAGCGTTAAACATACTTTCCATTGCTTTACTTCTCTCAAGACCGATAATTTTAGCGACTTCCAGAGCTATAGCAATATTTTCTTTATGGGTATAATAATCAAAATTATTTAATTCCTCATCGCTCACAGTTGATTTATCCGCAACTATCATTCTTGTGTTATTTTTTTCGCATTTATTTTTTAATATATTTATAATATCCGGATTTTCTTCGCCCGTAATTAATATGCCATTTGTAGGTATAGTTGTAGCTAAGGATTTTGCTATTGATTCCAAAGTGTCACCCATATAATCTGTATGATCGGTTCTTACATTAGTGATAACTGAAATATTTGATTTAATAACTTTATTTTCCAGCCACTCTTGATACAACGGATTTATTGCCATACATTCTAAAACTATGGACTTTGCACCCTTGCTAATGAAGTCCTTAATAATAGTTATTTGCTCGTTTACATTAGGAGAGCCATTTCTTGGTGCTTCACTTTCATTACCTTCATTATCAATTATTCTAGCTTGCGTACCTGTTGTTTTTGCATAAGTAATAAAATCAGCTTTTCTGAAGATTGCTGCGATATAGCGCGTCACAGACGACTTCCCCCGGATGCCATTAACATGAACTCTATAGGGCACGCCTCTTAATAAAAGGCTATACGAGTAGTTTTGTAGTAATACAAATATTAAAAATAGCAATGTTGTTGCAGCAACAATAATCATAATAATACCAATAGTACAATACTGGTTGGGGGGATTTTATAATACTAACGGATAATTGTCAACTATAGGTCTAATACAACGATCAAAGTTCACAAATTTGTAAGCTGTTTGAAAAAAACTAGAAGTAAAAATGTCGCATAGTAAGTATTTATATAATTGTGTAATGCGTGAATTATTACAGTTCTAGGGAAATTATTAGTAAATTCGTAATATAATGCCATGACAATACCAAAAAGAAATGAGAAAGGGATACTTGAGTTCCCATGAAAAATAGAAAAGAGTATAGATCTGATTATGAGAGCGATTAAAATCCCTCTTTTTCGCAAATTTCTATAAATAGTTAATTAAAAATGTCTTCTTTTGAAGAGTTATGGAATAAAATATAAATTATTATTAATAGTGTAATATCTTGAACCAATATACTAACAATAAGACTTGTTAAATAATCTAAATTTGTTAATCCTATTAATCTAAAAATTGTTAAATTTATTAATAATGACAGAAAGATTCCTAAAAATAGTCCTAAAATAGATTTTAATATTACTGTTTTCTAAGATGCGTCTGGTAGATTTTTTAGAAAATATATTCTGTTAGCTAACAAGTCCGCATTTACCATCATATTTGTAATAAATATAACAAGTCATTTATATTATTAATACTAACAAAAGAAATTATAATGTATATAATAAATCCATGAAGTCAATCCAGGATTAGATAAATCGAGCAGAGAGAACTATTTGTATTTCTTTTTCCATCTCCATTAAATTTTCAAAGAAGTTCGCCAGCTCTTTGGAGAATGTAAAGAAAATTCCACTTAAGAAAATCTTTGCTAAATCGTTTTTATTAATCTTTATATAACCTTTTGGTTTATATAATTTGAGTAATGTGAGTAAAATCAGAAAATTAATTACGTTTCTGGAAAACCATGGTAATAATGGTGCTATTTGTAAAGCAAAATATCTACCAAGTATAGTATTTAATGCTAAAAACAGTGCTGCGAAAAAAGTAAATATTTCACCTTTTATTTCATAGTTGTTCATTATTTAAATATTAAATTAAAATATGTGCTTATTTTAACAAAGTATCTACATTTTGGAGTTAATTTTTTTAAGTGTTATTTTATAGTTCGCCCGGCCCTCCAGTCTTGTATCATTGATGTGACAAGAACTGGAGGACCGGGAAGCGGCAGATCGCTTAGCGTGGCTCTGCTTTCTTCAGCAGGCCGGGAGCGTACGTCTTGCCATTGTCGTCGGGGTCTTCCGACTCGTTGGCTAGAACGCCGGGAGCGTAGGTCGAACCATTGTCCTCGGTGTCTTCGGAGTTCTTCGCGACTTGACCGGGGGCGTTGGCCTTTGCGTTGTTGTTGTCGCCGTCGGAATTGTCGCCGGTAGAGTCGGTGACGGGTGCATCGGTGACGGTGTCGTCCTCAGCCTTCTTCAGCTGGCCGGGGGCGAAATCCGAGCCATTGTCGTCGGGGTCTTCCGACTCGTTGGCCAGAACGCCGGGAGCGTAGGTCGAACCATTGTCCTCGGTGTCTTCGGAGTTCTTCGCGACTTGACCGGGGGCGTTGGCCTTTGCGTTGTTGTTGTCGTGATCGGGACCAGCGGCCATGGCCACGGGAGCCACGAGCATGGCTGTGAGAAGCGCAATGACTAGTGGGAGATACAAACGTTTCATTTCTATCCTCACATATAGTGCCAAACGTTGGCACAGAACGGTGTATACCTAATTTTGGCTTTTCCCTTTCGGAAGGGACGGGTAAACACGTACCCTTGGGTAGACTAATTCTCCAAACGCTGCAGACGTTTCGAAAATCAATTCTACCTATCCGGTGACATCTCCAAGCTGTTACTCCATCTAAGTAACATCAGGTGGCAACAGCATACTTTTTCCTCCCTGCCCTGGAAAGAAGAAGGGTAAGCCCTCATCAAGGTAAATGTTTACCAGTCATTCACCCGAGTCTGTGAAAATGTTTAAGTCGATTAAACAGACAGTTAAACGACCTATGGCTGATCTCTCTGTTTCTGGGTGGCTAGTTAGTCCATTCCTGGAACCAATTCATGTCACCCAGATATAAGAAATCAATACTCCCTCTATTCTGCCCTGTTAGAGAGAGGCACTCACTTTATACCCCGCGGATCGCTCGCGGTCCTGTCAACTCACGAATCAAACCAGCTCATCACGCGTATTCACGTGAGGATACCATCAAAGCGCATATGCCTTTGATGGCTCTTCGCTGACTCGGGCTAGTCGGTCCATTCCTGGAACCAATTCATGCCCTATTAGCAGCATCTGGTTTGGAGACGCTTGTCCGTGTTTTTTGGGCTCATCCAGTCGAAACTGGAAGGGAGGTACGTTGTATGAGTCTTAATTATGACTCGGACCCCCATACCCTCGGGAATAAAGCTATCAAGAAGCATATCTTCTTGACAATTCAATTCCCGAGAGATTAATGAACAATAATGCTAAAAAAAATTATTTAGTCAAATTAATATTTAAAAGTGCAGAAACTATATCTCTATTAGTTTTTGTTAAATTCGTATAGAAAGCTATTAAACTATTTCTTATAATGTTTGTACTTATATTGATTGTAGAGTAAGTGTGAGGTCATGTCAATTCAATTTATTGAAACACGCAACCAGTTTTTAAGTTTTCGGAATTTGGTTTTGAAAAATTAAATTTTAAACTAACGGGTTTTATCAGTGATCAAAAGAAATATATAGGAAACGGACTGCTATGGGTTCCTATTCTGGCTGGGGGACAGGGATTCGAACCCCAATACCCAGGTCCAAAACCTGGTGTCCTACCATTAGACGATCCCCCATTAATATCTGTGTTAGTAACGCGTAAATTATACCAAAACCCGGCAGTTTCAAAATCTTCAGTCTAAATTCTCATCGAGTCAATGGAATTTAAAACATTTTCTCGTAAAGCCCGTCGGCCATATCTCCTACTTCTCTTGCTTTAAAAGCCGATCTTTTCACCGTTACATCCCCCATTATTTCGATATATCTTTCCCTGTTGGTTTCGTTTTGATGCTCGTATTTCATCATAGATTCAAAATCCTGCAGTCTGTCGGCAGGTATAGCTAATACTTTGGTGTGTCCGTAGGTTCCGTCTCCCAATATCAGTGTTTTTGGCCTTTCTTGTTGGGCGGCGTCCGAAAATTCCGTGTCTATCTGTGCACTTCTGGTTGCCAGGTGTACTAGTCCGTGCTCCTGTAGTTCTTGTGTGGTCATTTTGTTTATGACATTAGCCATAGCCTGAAGGTTTTCGTCAAAACTTTCCATCTGGCTCAAAAATCTTTCGTCCACATGCCCTAATTTAGCCTCGCCTATTACTTTAATAAAAATTTGTCCTTTTTCATCTATTTCTACGTAAGTTTCATCGGGATTTCGTTTATACCCGATGGTTTTTTCCAATCCGAACACTTCGGGATTTTGCATTATTCCCAGTATTTCCATTGCCGTTTCGTTTGGGGGAGGTGTAATTTCTTTGTCGTACTGGACAAGCATTTCAAAAAGCGCACCCCTTAATAGCTGTTTTTCAAATTCTTTCCGTTCTACTTCTGTTTCGAATTTGTGTTTTTTTCCAAATATTTCTTCTTCTTTCTTATAATAATAGGGTATGTATCCTTGGAGTTCTTCCAGAAACCCTTCGGGAAGTGCTTCCAGTATCAGCCGTTTTCTGATTTCGTTTGGTGATGTTGATTCAGGGCGGCACCCCGCAGCTTTTAATAGCTCTATAGCTTTATCATGATCTTCCCTTAGTTTTTCAGCCACTACATCGGGATTTATTCGTTCAGCTTCTTCTTGTGTCAGGTGTTTAGTCATTCTTTTAATTCTTTTCCGGCAGGTGTCATATGAATTTAATTTAATTTTAAACCCACTGATTTAATTATAGAGTACCTTGCTTTAATGCATTATAATTTATTCGGGGAAAAATGCCTAAAAAGATCTTAATAACCTATTTCTCGCTATTATTAATTGTTTTTTCCGGATTGTTTATTTTTAAGACCGTTAAATTAGATGGTTTATCACAGAATAGCCGTTTAGCCCGAAACGCGGAACTTAAAAGTAAATTAACAAATTTGCAGACTGCTCAGGAAAATCTGGAAGAGCCTGTTGCATTTGAGCCCGGCAGTGCGGGTGATTCAGCGGTTTTAGCAAGTACGGAAGAAATTCCTCCCGAAATAGGCATCCGCAAAATCGAATCACTCAGAGAACAGTTTTATTACGGTGGAATGCAGGGTTTAATTAATTTCAGCGATCTTGAAAATCCCCAGATTGAAATAAATATTAAAAATGTCACCGGCAAGCTTACGGTGGATTTGTATAATGCCGGCACAAATAATCTTTTAACCTTTTTGATACACGACAAAGAGTTTAATCAGGTAGATAAAAGCCTCAGCACATCCGGTCTGGAAAAAGCGAGCTCATTTTCACTGAATGTTACAGATGTAAAAAGCGCTTCTACAACTGTAAACCTGCCTTCGGGCAAGCCTGGGATCTGGCTGGTTGATGTAAATATCGGCGGATTAAACAAACAGTCATTTGCCGTTGTGAGCAATTTCGGAGTTATGTCTACCGAGGGCGAAAACGAATTTATATTCTGGGGGCAAAATTATAAAAGCAAAAAGGTCATTACTGAAGGGGTTGTGCGCACTTATAACCTGTTGAACAGAATAGAAAAGCTCGATGAAGACCGTTTTGATGCCCAGGGAATTTCTACAACAAGTTATAATGAGCGGGCGGATCTGGCGGTTGCGGAATCAGGTGGCAGTGTTTCGTTTATTCCTATGAACCTTACATCATTGAACTGGGGATGGAGCTGGACGGGGTATGAGGAAAAAACAAAGAATTCAAAATATTTTATTTTCACTGACCGACCGATTTACAGGCCCGGAGATACCATTTACTTTAAATCTATTATTAGGTCGGATAACGATGCCAAATATTCAATCCCACAGGGTGCGGCCAATGTAAAAATTTATTACGGTTGGAATGAGAACGAAAATATAATTTACAACGAACGGCTAAATATTTCGGGCGATGGCACGGTTTTTGGTGAGTCGTTGATTCCGGAAAAAACCAAAACAGGAAACTATACAATTATGATTAATGCCGCAGGTTCGCCGGATGTTAATTATGCTTATATTAATGTTGAATACTTCAGGAAGCCGGAATATTTTATTGAAGTTGATACTCCCATCACCGAAGCGGTTGCGGGCGATATATTTGACTTTAAGTTAAAAGGAAATTATTTTTCAGGGCAGCCTTTGAGCGGAGTTTCTGTAACGTATACCGTTTATGCCCACGATATTTATGAATATGAATATTATTCCGATTCCAGAAGATTCAGCGAGAGCGACTACAGGTACGGGTATTGGTTCAGTTCGGGGAACAAAATAGTTGAAGGTAGTATATTTTTGGATGAAAACGGCGAAACAGACGTTAATGTAATTACTTTAAAATCTCCTGATCCGAAGATATATGTTTTTGAGGCCACGGTCGACGACGGATCGGGCAATCCCAGCACTGATCAAAGAAATATTTTAGTCTATCCGGCAAATTTTGGAATTTTCAGAAGCGATGAATATTCGTATTCTAACAGAATCAATCAGCCACTGGATCTTCCCCTAATATTATTTCCCTACAGGGATTCTAATGTTTCAGGTGTGCAAGTTAATGCCCAGGTGACGCGGGAATATTGGGTGGAAGTTAAAAAACCGGAGTCAAAATACCCCACATATGAAATGCGGGTGGATCCTATAGCAAACGTGACTGAAAAAACAAATTCAAAAGGTGATGTGAGTTTTAGGATTACTCCTGATCTTCCGGGTTCTTACAGATTTAAAGTTACCGCCACCGACCAAGCCGGCAATACTCTTGAAAAAACATTTTTTTCGTGGGTTTATGATGACAGGTATCCGTTTTATTCTTCGGAAAATCCTCAGGCATTTGAAATGCAGTTGGATAAAAAAGAGTACAAGCCCGGTGATACCGTGAAGCTCTTAATTTCTTCGAGGGAAATAAATACTGACGCCTTTATTTCTTTTCACAGGAATTATGTAAACAGGTATCAGGTAATGCATATTTCTAAGCCTTCAGAAGTGTTTGAGCTGAAACTTGAGGAAACTGACATGCCGAACATTTTTGTAAATGTGGGAATATTTTCGGGATCGAAATTTGAGAGCAAGTATTTAAATATTTCGGTTCCGGCGGAGTCGAAAAAGCTTAATGTTAAAATCAGAACCGAAGATGAGAAATTTGGTCCGGGAGAGAATGTTGAGATACAGGTGGAAACCAAAGATAATAACGGAAGGCCTGTTTCGGCTGATACGGCGCTGTGGATTGTAGATAAAGCACTTTTCGAGCTTTTTCCTCCTGATGGCAGAAAGATTTTTGACGCTTTTTGGTCGGAAAGATTTAACGAGACGGGATTTTCAAATTCTTTGGAGAGTATCAGCATGGATGCCGCCGGCGGATACGGGGGGTGTTTTACCGGAGATACATTAGTTCTTACTGAAGGAAATGTGTTTAAACATATTTCAGAAGTTGAACCCGGTGAGTATGTTTTAACCAGAAAGAGCTATGATTCGGGGGAATTGGTTAAAGCCAAAGTTTTAAATGTCCACAAAACTGATGTTGAAGGATATTTAATTATTAACGGCGACTTAAAAGTAACTCCCGAACATGTTTTAAGAATTAATGACACTTGGAAAACCGCCGGAAATATTGACACGGGAGACTTGCTTTTGGGATTGGACGGAAGCAGTGCGGAAGTGAGATCGGTGGAATGGGTATTGGACAGTGTTACTGTTTATAACTTGGAAGTTGAGAATTACCACACTTATTTTGCCGGTGGAGTATGGGTACATAATGACAAAGGAGGTACATCAGCTCCCAGAACCGTTTTTAAAGATACTGCTTATTGGAATCCTTCTTTAAAGACCGATGAGAGCGGCAAGGCTACGGTTACGGTTAAACTGCCCGATAATTTGACGACCTGGGTAATTTCCGACATAGCGGATACCCGTGAAACACAGGTTGGGCAGTCCACAAAAGAAATTGTGGTTACAAAAGACGTTATTGTAAGGCCAATCCATCCGAATCTGGCGAGAGTGGGAGATAAAATGGTAATGTCGTCTTTGGTTCAAAATTACACCGACAATGATTCGACTTTTGAAGTTTCACTGAAAGTTGAGGAAAATGGCGGTAATGATTTGAGCAGATCAAGGGAGCTTCCTTTACGTGGCTTAACTAATCCGGTTCAAATAAGTTCCAATAGTGTTAAACAGATTTATTGGGATTATATTCCCGGGTTCGCTAACGAAAAAACCAAATTTACTTATTCGGCTGTTTCAACTGAAAATGAAGAAGATTCCGATACCATAACAGTTGAGCTCCCAATTAAAAATTTCGGTTATAAAGAAAAAACCGCTTCAACTAAATATGACTCCGCATCTTATGAAATCAATATCCCCGAAGACGTTTTAGAATCAGAATCAAATTATCAATTGTTCTTATCTTCGAGTTTAACCGGATCGATGCTTTCCTCTATGAAATATTTGGTTAACTATCCCTACGGGTGTATTGAACAAACTACCAGCAGACTGGTTCCCGTAATAATTGCTGCCAGTAATCCAGATATTCTTTCGGAAGCTTTGAAAGAAAAAAATACTGACGCTATGATTGACGAAGGATTGGAAAGGCTTAGGGCTATGCAGAATTGGGACGGCGGGTGGAGTTGGTGGAGCTCAAAGATTTCAGATGTTGGTATTACCTCATATGTAGCGGAATATTTGGTTTTGCTTGATACTTTAAAACCTGGAGCGGTAGATGATTTACTTACTTCTTCCAAAATGTATCTGGAAAATGCACAGCCGAATTCGTTATTGGATCCCATTAGGATTTATTCATTATCAGTGATGGGTTCGGATAAGGGAAAGAGTTTTGTGAGCTTGAGTAATGACATGACTCCTGATGTACTTGCGTATGGAGTTATGGCGAACATTAGAAACGGTTTCAAAGATAACTCCAAAAACGGTGTTTCATTAATATTGAGCAAAGCAGTAAAACAAGGAGAGAGTTTATTCTGGGAAAGTGGTGCCGGAGACAGGTTCGGTTCAAGAGATGCTTCAACAGGTTTGGTAGTAAACGCTTTGATTATGGCTAATGTGGATAAAGATACTATTTTTAAAGGAGTAAGATATTTGTCTAACAGCAGAAAACACGACTACTGGTCTAACACTTTTGGAACTGTCCAGGTTATGCGGGCGCTGGTTGAGTATTCAAAATCTGTCGGTGAACTGAATCCTGATTTTAAATATGAAGTTATGTTGGGCGATGACGTGATTTCCTCTGGAGCAGTTACATCCGCAAAGCAGAAAATAAATACTTTAGATCTAAAGGGAATTAAAAAAGGAAACGCAATAAATTTAAAAGTTAATAAAGAAGGCACCGGACAGTTGTATTCCACAATGGTTCTGGATCAATTTAGAACAGCAGTTGAAACATCAAAAAGATCAGACGGAATTTCTATAAGTAGAGAATATGTAAACAGCAAAAATCCCGCTTATTCATTATCGGTCGGCGAAACTGTAAATGTTAATTTAATTGTTGAAGGACTGGCGTATTCTGAAAGTTACGGAGTTTTAGAAGACCAGCTGCCTGCTGGCATGGTTCCTATAAATTACAAATTCGATAACGAAAAGAAATCCGACTCGAATTTAATTACTCATTATTACTATAATTATGGCTACAATTATTATGTGCGTGAGTATACCCAAAACGGAGTAGTAATGTCGTTGTACAGTGTTCCTACTGGAAAATTTAGTTATTCGTATAAGGCGCGGGTGGTGAGTGAAGGTGAATTTCTAACTCCGCCTGCGACTGTGTCTTTAATGTATTCACCGGAAATAAGCGGAAGGTCCGAAGCTCAGGTAGTAACAACGTCGCGAAACCTTGTTATTAGCAAAGGCACAACTACTCCTTTGGGTGGACAGCTTGCGGCAATATTTAATGCAAATTATTCGCCGAAAAGCCGGGTTCTGATTATTATGATTTTCGTAGTGTTTGCTGCCGTTGTAATGGCAGTGGTAATTGCCAGTACTCTATTTGTTGTTAAAGGAATTGATGCCAGAAGACTTTTAAAAGGTAGATCAAAAAAAAGCGTTGATGAAGCCTCTGGTAATGGGGAAAGTCCGCACACAGAAAAGTAGTATTTAATTTATAATATAATTTAATTAATTATGGATAAAAATAAAAAATTAGAATGGATTTTAAGAATAGCAGTAGCCGGTGAGTTTATAGGACATGGTGTGTTCGGGCTGATGGTTAAGCAAAGCTGGATTCCATATTTAACTTCGGTTGGTATTCCCGCGGAAACTGCCTCAACAATTATGCCTATAATCGGCGCTTTGGATATTACTCTGGCAGTTTTAGTACTTATTAAACCTTTGAGGCTGGCGCTGGTTTGGATGACATTTTGGGCATTTTCCACAGCGCTGATCCGTCCTATTGCCGGCGAGCCTATTTGGGACTTTTTGGAACGGTTTGCGAATATCGGAGCACCTTTGGCGCTTTTGTATTTGAAGGGATTTCCAAAAAGTTTAAAAGAATTGTTTAGTTAAAAATCCCACTAATTAAATTATATTGTGAAAAATGTTGTTGGGGTTATATGAATTGAACCTACAACCTTTTTGGTGTGAACTACGAAGCGTTATAATGGTGGGGGATATAAGATTTGAACTTATGACCTCTCGGATGTAAGCCGAGCGCTCTAACCGCTGAGCTAACCCCCCAAATTTCCATAATTTAATTATAAAATAAATGGATTTGCAAGGTACTTTAAATACTTGATTCAGATGATACCATTTTCTGAAAACCGGCATTGAAGCTTACTTCTGGTTCTATATAGGCTGTTCCAATATTTTCGCTTTCATGTTGTAAAATCCTTACCCATCTTTCATTTCCTATTAAATCAGCAATTGCCTCATCCAAATTAGAGGTCTCTACAAAGTTGTTTCTGTTTTTCACATGAGCCCTTGCATTGTGCAATTCCTGTGCAACCTCCTTTAATAGTGAGGTGCCGGATTTACCATTTGAGGCGGGTGGGTTCATGGCAACAAACTCCTGCAAAGAACCGCTTTCTTTAAGTTTTCCTATCATATGTTCAACAAATGAATTATCATGCACTGCTGTTCCTAATCGGGATAATACTGATTTGCCGCTTTCTTCATCAGCTTCATACATTTCCAATCCCTTTCCTCTATAATATTCAATTAAAGCAATATTAGTGCTGATTCTCTGCTCGAAATAGTCTACAATTTCTTGTGGAGTTAAGAGGTGGTCTGATGTAGTTAGCTCTTTTTCAGCAGCTTCTAAATTTCGTAACTCTATTGAGGCGTTATATTCCAAGCCTTTTAAATCCTCTGTTTCGTCAGCAACAGCAGCACCTTTCATAATAGTATAATATCACAAGTGTCTAAATTTAAAGATAAAATTATTCAAATAGTTAAATTAATTCCCTTAGGATATGTCGTCAGCTACGGTCAGGTGGCATTAATGGCAGGTGTTCCCAGAGCGGCAAGGCAGGTGGGGTGGGTTCTTCATGATTATTCTGATAAATACAATCTGCCGTGGTGGAGGGTTATAAATAGTGCGGGGAGGATTAGCACGAACTGTTTGGATCACACAGCAATTATGCAGAAAGAAATGCTTGAGTCGGAAAACATTAAAGTTAATAATAATTTAACTCTGGATATTGAAAAGTACAGATTCAGGCCATCAAATCAGACATTGAGTGTTTTAGAGCTGGATCCGGAATATATTTTTCTTATAAACCAAAAATATTTATAGAGCGTAAAATACGGTTAAAGCGACAACCTATAAATCTTGTCGTCGCCGTCCCTAACGTTGCCTCTTCCATCGGTATTGCTGGTAGTAAACCAGATTTCCCCTGATGGACTCTCTACTATATCTCTGATTCGACCGAAATTTAAGTTTTTCAATTTTACGTAAGTTTCTACTTTTTCGGGTTCTTCCTCGGAAAATGAGACCACATAAACTCCTTCCCCCCTCAGTCCCCCGAAAAATAATTTGTCTTTAAATTGGGGGAATAACTTTCCGGAATACATTAGTGCGGAAGCGGGTGCTACTGCAGGGGTAAAAACCATTTTGGGGCTTTCAGTGCCGCTCAAAGTGCCTTCGTGCGAAACCAAAGGCCAGCCATAGTTTTTACCGGGATTAATTATATTTATTTCGTCACCGCCTCCTGGACCGTCCGTGCCGCTGGGGCCGTGTTCAGTAGAAACCATAAGTCCGGTGCTTTTATTCCATTCAATTCCCTGGGGATTTCTGTGCCCGTAAGTATAAACCGGCGAATCAATAAACGGGTTGTCATCCGGAATCGATCCGTCTCTTTCTATTCTGAGAATTTTTCCGCCGAGAGATTTTAAATCCTGAGCCTGGTCTTTATTTAAGGCGTCTCCGGTTGTTATATACAATTTGCCGTCCGGTCCGAACTTGAGCCTGCATCCGGCATGGTATCTTGCTGCGGGAATTTTTTCTATTAATATTCGGTCAATTTCCGCACTTTCACCGTTATCAATTAAACGCAGAACTTTATCGTACATATTATTTACTTCCAAGTATGCGTAGCAGGCGTAAATATATTTATTATTATCATAATCAGGATCAACTGCCAGACCCATTAATCCTTCCTCATCGCCTGTTACAACGTCGTTAATCGTAATTAAGGGCTGGGTTTTAAGAATTGTGTTTTCCAGTACTCTTATATTTCCTTTTCTTTCGGTTACCAATGTTCTTTTATCAGCAGTAAAAGCTATGCTCCAAGGCACGTCAAGGTTTTTTGCAATTTCCTGTATTTTATAGTCAACTTTATTTTCCGATTGTTTATCTGTAACAGTTTTTATAGCAAGTTCGGTATTTTCAAGCGGCACAAAAGAAATACCTCCATTTTCGTTTATTCTTAAAATTGAAATCGAACCTGTATTTCCGAGATATTTTTCGATAAATAAAACTATGCCCGCGAGCAAAATAGTTACAATAGTTATTAAAATTAGTTTTATGTGTGGTGTATTAGTCATTCAACTAAAATAATCATAAATTAATATACTTTTATTTTCTAATTATACCTAAATTTAATAATTAAGTTTACTACCCGCTTCTTAAAACTTTTATTGACTTTACAGTTTAGATTGTATTAATATTGTAATAAGTGAACGCATATGCTGCGTTCTTTTTTGATTGCTTCGGAGGATGGCTGATGAAATATATTTTTGTTTCCGGTGGAGTAGTATCGGGTTTAGGAAAAGGAATTATTACAGCATCTCTCTCATTTTTACTTAAATCCAGAGGATTTAAAGTCACCCCCGTAAAAGTTGATATGTATTTTAATGTAGACGCTGGTACTTTGCGCCCTCAGGAGCACGGAGAAGTTTTTGTCACCCACGACGGTATGGAAACCGATGAGGATTTAGGACACTACGAAAGGTTTGTTCACGAGAATCTTAAAAAAGAAAACTACATAACCGCAGGCCAGATATACAGCGAGGTGATAAGAAAAGAGCGGGCATTTGAATACAGCGGAGAGACGGTAGATGTTATCCCCCATGTTACGGATGAAATAATCAGGAGAATTACATATGCGGGAGAAGCCAATAAAGCCGAAATAGTTGTTATTGAATACGGCGGCACGGTAGGCGAATATAAAAACGGCATTTTTTTTGAAGCGGCAAGAATATTAAAACTTCGCAAGCCTAAAGATGTAATACACGTTCATGTAACTTATCTGCCATACCTTGCCCATATCGGAGAATTAAAGAGTAAGCCCGCGCAGACAAGTGTTCATATTTTAAATGGGATGGGAATTCAGCCTGATATAATAGTTGCCAGAAGTGAAAAACCAATTGATAAAAAGAGAGCAGATAAATTAGCTCTTTTTTGTAATATTCCCCCAAACATGTTATTTAATGCACCTGATTTAGATGCGATATATCAGGTTCCTCTTCTTTTTCACAAACCCCAGCATCATTTTGCCACAGCTTGTTTAAAATTATTAGGTATGGGAAGCAAGAAGCACAAAGAAATATCTTCGTGGCAGGAAATGACCAATAATGCGGTTAAAAAATGGAAAATTACAGTAAAAATTGCCATTGTAGGAAAATATTTTGTTACTGGCGACTACTCGCTTATAGACTCATACGTTTCTGTTGTAGAAGCTTTAAGGCACGCCTCGTGGCAGAATGGGGTAAACTTAAAGTTTGACTGGATTGATAGTGAAAAAATAGAAAAAGGAGGGGCTGCAATTCTAAAAAACTATAACGGTTTGGTAGTTCCGCAGGGCTGGGGATCCAGGGGAACTGAAGGTAAAGTAATTGCTATAGAATATGCCAGGAAGAATAAATTGCCTTATTTAGGGTTATGTTTTGGAATGCAGATGGCAGTTATAGAATTCGCCCGTAATGTACTCGGTTTGAAAGGAGCAAATACCACTGAAGCCGATCCAGATACAAAATACCCTGTAATACATATTATGCCTAACCAGCTTGAATATCTAATTAAAAAGCAATACGGTGGCACAATCAGGCTGGGAGCCTGGCCCTGCTACATTAAAAAAGACACAAAACTATATGACTTGTATGGGAAATATAATAATGATAAAAATTTACCGTGGAATCAGCCGGACGGACTTAGAGTCGGCTTTAACTTAAAAAATAATTCAGAAAAATCAGAAAAATTAGTATTTGAGCGCCACAGACATAGATATGAATTTAATAACAAATTCAAGAAAGATTTTGAAAAAAACGGATTTGTTTTTGCCGGACATTCTCCGGACGGAGAGCTTGTAGAAGCAATTGAAATTAAAGACCACCCGTTTTATATCGGAACTCAGTTCCACCCCGAATATATGAGCAGGCCTTTAAATCCTCATCCTATATTTTTGGGATTTGTTGAAGCTTGCAAAAAATTATGATCATTTACTATTAACTACCTGAAAGTCTATCTATCTACTTTTTGTCTTGAGGGTATGTAGAATTAAACATTGATTTTGCGGCATTTAATTTATACAGGTCCTGTATTTCCGGTGAATCCGTAGGATACCCTTTTTTCTTTAGTTGTTTTTCAGCTTCTGCTATAACACCGTTTACTCCAGCTTTAAGTGTTTCAGTAATTGCGAAATCTGATAAAGTATCCAAAGTACTCAATAACATGTCGGCTGCTTCTCTTTGTTCACCGCCAAGATGGGCATTTGCTAATAAAATGTCCGGATTTATATCTTTATATGAGGTCCCTATTGATGACACTCCCATGATCCAAGCAGCAAGTATTTCTTGTTGTGAAACAGCGGATTTATGGTCTACCATTATGTCTAGCGGATACCCTTTTATTTTTGATAGCGCAATCGCTACTGCATCAAAAGTTTCAGGCATAACTATTTCCCCGGGATGTCTAAGACTTTCTACACCTTCCATGGTCGCTGCCGGTGTTTTTAACATAATCTGATTATAATCCACTTTTATTAAAAGTTGTATTTTGGGTGAATTCTAATACTCGTCATCTATTTCATTGAGTAGTCAAAACAATGCTTTGCGCACACGGACAACACCTCATTGGTTAATTTTTTATCTTTTTGATCATCTGAAAAAAAGCAAAAGATAAAGGGATTTTTCGAGTAAATAATTCCTACTTCGTGTAATGCTTCGGGTAATGTACCAAATTTATGAGATATTGGTATTTCATTTGGGATAAGTTGAGGAATTCTTGTCCTGTCAAGCTGCTCCTGCATTATTTTTAAAACTATTTCCGAACCAGGCAATTCATTTTTGTACATCCTTTCCAATAAAGTTGTCATTTCTTCAGGGGTAGTTAAGTTTGGACCTCTACCCGCTTTAATCATCATTTTATGTTTAAAAGTTGTATTTTCAAGTCCTATTTCCTTCATATATTTTTCTACCGATTCCCAACCGATAAAATCAACTATTTGATTAGTAGCTGTATTATCAGAAACTACTAACATTAAAGTTATTAAATCTTTAAAGGTATATTTGTTGTTTTTGTCTAATAGTTTAGCGATTCCTGAGCCCAGTACATAATTATCTTCGGTTATTTTTACTTTTTCAGTATCATTTATGTTCTTTTCTTTGATCTGTTCATAAAATGTAAGTGCAATAGGAATTTTAATTACACTGGCAGACCAAAATTGCGTTTTTCCATTGTATGTGTAAATTTCATTAGAAGATAAAAATTTAACATTTAATCCAACTGAACCATTTAATTTGGCTAATTCCTTGTCCAGTAAGTGAGAAAGCCTTTTAATGCTCATGGAAATATTATATCAGTTTGAGTGTTTTAAAAGCTCTTTCCTTGTCTAAATGGACAGTTTTTTTAGTTGTAATGCGAAGTAAATATCTTTGGTGAGGTATTATGAATGGTGTTTGTGAACTTTTTTTAGGGTCAAAAACTTACATTTTTCCCAGTAATTTCTCTCTATCTATTGCCATATCATCTTTAACGAATTGAGACCACCACCACTCTTGGGGATTGCTATCTTTCATTTTGTTTGCTATAACTCTCGCTGATTTTGTTCTTAAACCAGGTACTCTATCTTTAAAATCGGACTCAAACCATTTCTGTGCAAGCTTATTTCCCTGCCACATTAATACCCACTCTTGGTAAAGTTGCTCTAAACTGTCAGCATCTTTAGCGCATTTGGATTCTATTGTTTCTATCTCCTCGTACTCTTTCAGCAAATCTTCCAAATCTTTTCCAAACTTAATTCCTGAAAACTGGTCTTTTACTGCTTGTTCCTCATTGTTATGTCCGTAATGCTTTGCTACAAAATCCAAGTCTCCTGTTCTCGCTTCTGCTAAATCGTGAAAGACTGCTATTGTGGTCGCTTTCATTGCGTTTTCGTGAGATAAACCTTCCATACGGGTAAGACAATATGCAATTATGGCTACATGGTGACTGTGAGATGCAACATTATCAAAGGTTGTGCCAAGCTGTTTATTATGTGAGCGAGGCATAAGCATTAAAACACCAGATTGTTGAATAAGATATAGAATTTTATCAACCATACCTGAATTATAGCAGTTGGATTTAAAAAGAGGACTCGTGTCCGAATTTGGTGGGGAGGGTGAGAGTCGAACTCACATAGCCGGTTTTTCAGACCGGTGCCGTGACCACCTTGGCTACCGCCCCGCACTAAATAGCAAAGTTAACTGCACTATTTTATCAGTTTAATACCGATTTTGCGAGATATTTGGATAGATTTTGTTTATATTACGCAGGGGTAATAATGTGTCTTAATTTAGTTATCGTTATTCTCTTCTTCTATTTCTTTTTTGCTAATAAGCTCCCGTATTTTAACTATCAGGATTTCCGGTGCTGGTATATCTTTCATCAAAAGAGATCCACCACCCATAAATCTTACAATTAAATTGCCGTAGTTGAACTTTTTACCTAAGGCAGTCTGGTGTACTTCCATTGAAGTCATTCCTTTAAGCTCATAGGAGACACAGTTTGAGCTAAACATTCCTTCACAATCCATAATTGTCTCCGGAGTTATAACATATTCGCGTTTGTTCCAGTATTTTTTCGAAAACACACATATCATTAAAGCTAATAATAGCGCCAGAGTGATTATCAAAAAGAATACAAAGACAATCACATAAACAGATACTATTGGTGAAATTAAAGGAACTATTAAAGAAAATATAATAAGCGCAAGAAGAAGGAAAACAATTAGCAAAAAATAAAGAGTACCGGTCTCAACTAAGAGTGCTTTATCGGACTGTTTAATTACAAGCTTATTAGTAGGCACTTATACCACCCGCTTTGATTATATGCTTCTTTCAAAAACTTTCAAATTTAGGGAAATTTTTATTTATATTTTTGTAATTTTTATGGAGCGAGAAACGGGATTCGAACCCGCGACCTTCTCCTTGGCAAGGAGACGCTCTAGCCAACTGAGCTATTCTCGCCTACTTAATATTATTTTGTAATTAGAATGGTTTATTCCTCAACTTCCCAATGTCCTGTATCTGTATTATACTTACGACTTGACCACTGATAACGATCAGTAGTACTTTCAAAAAAGTTAACCAATTCTGCGGCACATACTTGAGCTTGTCCTATTGTTGGAAAAGATATAACGTTTCTTGGGTCATAGAATTCCTTGTTGCGATCAAGTGCTTCTTCCGAATATTGTGATAATATACCCCTATCAAATTCTGAGGTATCGTTGTTGGCAAACAACATCACAATTTTGTATCCACCTTCCAACTCTTCTTTAATACCCACACGTTGTAAAAGTCGTTCATAACCGTCTTCTTTTACCCAATCAGGTAATTCAAAGTCCCTATCTGCTATCAAGAACTTTCTACCTTGATTCTTATCGGGATCTGCTTCAATCCATCCAACTTTTTTTGTTTCATCTACATCAGGTAAATCACCTTTAATTGTCATAAATTCCTCCTAATAAATAAATATTTTAACCATTATATCAAATTGGAAAAAAGGGTTACCAGCTTCCTCCTCCACCTCCACCACCACCTCCTCCTGATGATCCTCCTCCCCCGCCGCCGCTTGAGAAACCGCTTGAGCTTCTGGTAGCTGTCATTGAAGCGTTTCGGACTCCTGAATTAAAACTACTAGAAAAAGAGGAAAAAGCCAATGCGCTGTAAAAGTTGCCTTCGTACCAATCGGGGTTTTTAAACTCCAAATCCGCAAATCTTTTAGCCCATATATCTTCTACCCCAAATGCTGTGGCATAAGGTAGCAATTTTTCGAAAAACATCTGGTTTTTTGCCTGAAAATCCAATTGCTCGTCTTGAGATACTAAAAAGTTCTTCAATGAGATTGCTTCGCCAAGTTTTTCAATGCCTAATTCTGTTCTTTTTGCGGACTTTTTTCCGAATATAAATGCTGTGAATGCTGTTATTAAGCTTAAAAAATAAAGGGAAATTCCACCGATAATTGAATATTTTTTATTTACTTTTTCTATGCTTTCGGTAAATAATCCTTTGGAAATAAGTGCATTACTAAGTTTCTTGTTAAAATCGGAAATGTTTTTTGTATAATTTTTATCGTTTTTAAGACTTTTTAATTTAACTAAACCACCTACTGCAGTTTCATTAAATAATGCTTTTAACAACGTATATTCGTAGTCATAAAGTTTAATGTCATTATGAAATTCTTTTAAAAGCACAAAATTAAAATCATTTTTTCCTTCCTGGACAATTTTCAAATACCCTCGCTGGGCTAAATGAATAATTGTGGAAGTAATTAGAAAGCTGTCAAACTTTTTAGTCACTAGAAGAGCCGTTAAAGCCGGGGGAAATGGCTTGTGAGGAGCTTCTTTTGGAGGAGAAAACCATGCAGACGTTATTTTTGCTTTTTTGGAGTTTTTATAATCCGCGTACCAGTTTAAAAATATTTTAATCGGATATACAAAGTTCCATATAAACCAGGCGATGGCAGCTAGTATTAAAATAATTTTTAATAGCGTTTCACTATTATCTTTCTGAGGCTCCAATACTGCTACATAACCTTTAGGAAAACCGACAGCGAAGGTTAGTCCTTCGTACGGATCTAACGAATTTTTAGTTTCGACTAAAAACATATTAGATTTTTCTTTCACCGGGACACAGTCAGATGAAGTGGAGCCTTTTACTCCAGTGTAACAATCTATAGTTGTATTGTTTTGAATATTTTCCGGAAGAAATATTTTTGTACTGGCATGTCTGATTGGGATAGCCCACTCATCCCCGGTTACATTCCAATAAAGCTCGTCATGATCGGAAAAATAAGTTAAAGCTCCGGAAACTTTGTATTTTAATTGATACATTTTTTCGCCTGTTACATATTTATCAGGATCTCCTATTTTTATGTTTAATTTGCCGTTTGATGTTGTTGTAGTGTATTTAAAGGGAACCCTTTGTATGTCTAAAACTTCCAATACTTCTATGTTCATATTAAATATTTTTCCGTTATCATTATTTTTCTGGTAGGGAATCTCCCTGTAAATACCATGCCTTTGCAAAGGTCCGAAATCATAGTATATGGACTCGGTTACATCTATTGTTCCGTCAGTATTTACAAATATAAGAGTATTGAAAACGTCTATTTTTTCAAATGATGATTGTGCTGATGCAGTGGAAAATATCGCTGATATTGCCAAAAATATTATTGAGAGGATTGTGGTGCGTTTAAAAAGCTTATGTAGGTCGATTAATTTCATTTTTACTTATCTTTTGGTGGGCGGGACAGGAGTTGAACCTGCACGGGTTTTACCCCACAACGACCTCAACGTTGCGCGTATACCAATTCCGCCACCCGCCCGTAAGCATTTCCTGGGTTCGGACGTTAAACATTATATCATTAGAACCGGATTTATTCGCAGACTTTGCCTTTGGGACAACAAATCTTCTTACCAAGAGAACTCGTTGTGGCATATTCCGATTTATCACAGCACAATGTATTACTCTTGTCCCAGTAGCATTTATCGTTTTTTGCGCATACTTCCTGGGTTCTTAAGTTTACACACTGACTGCTTTGAATGATTTGTTCTCTTCTGGAATTTACAAATGAGAAATAAATCGGCGCCAAAATTATTAGCATTATCACGCCGAATATAATCTTATTTTTATATTGGCCAATTATTTCTTTCACACTTAAATTTTAAATCAAACCGGAGCTTATATCTATATGGTGCCAGAGGTGGGATTTGAACCCACATCCGCCGAGGCGGACTGCCCTCTGAAGACAGCGTGTATACCAGTTTCACCACTCTGGCCCAGTTCTCGCTTGTTTGGTGCAATTATACATCATTGTTATCTATTGACAGCACCGGAAATAGTAATAATATTTTAATAGATATGGTGAAAATTGTGACTCCCGGTTCTTTTGACTCTTCCAAGCTTAAAAAAATTCTCATAATTTCTATAGTATTAATTATTGTTCTATCTTTATTAGGAAGATTTAGCCCGTTATATTCGGTAGAATTCGGAACTGTCGGGGTTGTCAGTAGGTTCGGAAGGATTGAAAGACTGGCTTCGCCGGGTCTTAACTTTAGAATACCGCTGATTGAAAAAGTTTTTTTTACAATACTCAGAAAATTATTTATGAAACAGCAGAACAGCCTCAAACTAGTCAGTTTTATAACAGGGAATCCAGCGGATTTAATTTAAATAGCTCTGTTCAAAAAACAGCTTCCGATTCAGCTGATTTTCCGGTAGATACAACAACTAAAGACGGTCAGAAGGTTAGCATAAGATTTACTTTAAGATACAGGCTGGATCCCGATAAGGTATTGTGGTTGGCACAAAATATTGGGACTCAAGACCAAATAGCAACAAGAATTGTGCAGGCGCAATCACGTTCAATTACTAGGAATGTGGCTAGAGAATTTCCGGCTTCAGAGCTTTACACCGGGGATGTTTTTAAATATCAGCAAAGTGTGCAGAACAGACTAATTTCGGGATTTGAAGAAAACGGAGTCATTTTAGACGAATTTTTAGTGAGGCAGATCAAATTCAGTGACGGATATATTGCTGCCGTAGAACAAAAACAAATTGAACAGGAAAAAGTGAAAACCGAAGAATTTAAAGCACAGCAGGAAGAATTTATTAAACAGCAGAAAATAATCAGAGCGGAAGGGGAAGCTCGGGCACAGGATATATTAAGACAGACCATTGACCCCTTGGTACTGCAAAAAATGGCTATAGAAAAATGGAACGGAATTCTTCCCACTTATTTAGGCGGCGGAGCTGAAGTTCCTTTTATAAGTATTAGATAGATTTAATAAATATTTTCCAAATGTATAATTCTACCTTAAATATTGATTCCTAATGAAGACAATTTATTTATAAAATCCGGAAAATCTTTGTATAAAAAGGTGTTAATTCCAAGATCTTTTGCACCTGTCATTTTATTTTCATCGTCAAAAGACCTTTACATCAAATAGATCCAAAAATCCCCACTCATTATCTAATTCTCTTACCCTTGTGATAAAGTTATTCGTGCACACACAAGATTTATATCCAGCCCTTCTAACTTTTTCAATATAATCAGCCACATCGTAGTTTATATTGTAGCTTTCTCTTAAACAATCGCAGATACCGTTTAAATCTGTTTTAATTTTTAATTCTCTGGTCGCATAGTTCCAGTAATCATCCTCACTCATTTTTCCAGTTTTAAACATCAACATTTCTTCAGATTTGGCCAAAACATAACTTACTTTTTCTTCATCGTTTATTTCTTTTGGAAGATTATTCTTAAAGTTTTTGAAGCTGTCTGATGTAAAATAAACTCCGTCCAAATCAAAGCAAATTGCTTTTATCATGCATAAATTCTATCATAACCAATTAATTAATTTGCTCAAATTTATTTATTTGGATAAGTTCTTCGAGCCCAAACCCTTTTATTATTTAACTTTTCTTTTTTCTCAAAAGCTTTGGAGATATCTATATTTAGCTTATCAGCTGTCCAAAATATCATGGTCAAAATATCAGAGATTTCTCCATCTAAGTCCCCATCATATTTAAATTTATTATCTATAAACCCTTTTTTATTAACACGAACAGCCTTCATTAGTTCACCTATTTCTTCAACTAAAATCATTAATCGCTCATGTAAAGTTTCATTTGAGAAACCTCTCTCATTTCCTTTTTTAACTATATATTCTTGGAGAGTTTCTATTTGTTTAATTGGTATTTCGTTTGTTACATCTTTCATTTATGAATATCCTAAGAAAGTAATTTATGAAAGATATTTTACACTAGAAATTATTTAAATGATGGATTTTGTGAATAATAGTAAGCTTAATTAGCGAACAATTGTAATTGCGGGACTTATTGCGTCAACTTTTGAAATGTTAGAACCCGTAACTGTTGCTTTGTTGGTTATCACGTAACCATTTGGAACATCAGAATTAATTAATGTTACGAATTCGAGTCTTGCCCAATTTGCAGGTGATACATTCCCAACATTTGCAGTTATTACATTGTTTACGGGATATAATTGAGTAATCGTCCCATTGCTGTAATACAACTTTGCAGAGCCGGGTAGATATGTCATAAAACTGGGTATAGTGTCTGTTATTGAAATGTTCAGCAAATCAGTAGTGTCAGTATTAGTAAAAGGAACTTTATAGAGTGCCCGGTCTCCGGGATATCCTTGATCGTTAGGTGGTTCGGAAATAGGACCATCTCTATATAATTTTAAAGTCTTTTCAAAAGTAAACTTTTTTGTACATCGCGAACTCATGTGAGATATGATTGTATTTAATTTTGTACCTATATTAGTTCCTGTAAGTATTTGAAATTCACCGCAATGAGGTGAACCAGCGCAGTTTCCCTTAGCTAAATCTTTTATAAAATCCGAATCGTGTTGAGAACGTGGTTTTGCAGCGATTCCATAAATGGCGACACCTTTACTTCTTGCGTTTGCTGCAGCTGCAAGTGCATCGGTTCTTACTTGTTCTGTTGAGTACTTCCCGTCTGAAAGTATTACAATTGCTGGGCATACTGCGTTTTGAGAAAGAAGTTTATCGACCGCAACATTTATGGCCAGTTTAAAATCTCTTGCGCCTCCGTCAGCAACTTTAAGACTTTTCGCGGCATTATGGAGAGTTGTTCTATTTGTGGTTAAGTTTGCAAGTAATGATGCTACATTTGTGAATTTGTATACACCACCGCGCGGAGGAACAATTTTGTCAATTAAATAGTTGGTAGCCGACTTTTCGATTTTCAGTCTGTCGGAAGATATTGAACCTGAATTATCCATAACATAAAAATGCTCCGGATAAACGTTTCCGGTCGAAGATTGCAAAACCTGAGAATTCTGTTTAATTTGATTAAATACAGGTGAGAATTTAGATAATAAAGCGAGTCCTACCGTTGCAGTTAAAAATAATACTGCATACACACGAAGAAAATTTGAACTTGATTTATTGGATTTTCCCTTTTTGTTAACTTTCGTTTTGGGCATGGATTATATTAATGACATCATTAACTGATTTGCTTGTCAATAGTTTTTGCATTCACAAAGGTATATTTATACTATGATTAGGATTTTTATTGGTGAGGGCGGAGAGAATCGAACTCTCGACCAAGGGATTAAGAGTCCCCTGCTCTACCGCTGAGCTACGCCCCCAAGGTATAAATTACGAGTTGATTTTACAATAAAATCGTTCAAAAAACAGTTTTATTTAGTTTGGGCAAATCTGGGGATTCCAAATGCCGATTTTAAGATTGATGGCGGATTTTTCTGCATTAAGGAATTCTTCAGAGTATTTATATGGTTTGTCAAAAGTGTATTCTTTGGCATACCCTTTCTCAACAAGGTCTTTGTTAATATTCAATTCTTCTAAAAATACATATCTGAGAGATCGATCATATCTGTCTTTGTCATTCTGGGTTTCATCATTTTCCAGTTTTACATAATCGTTATTTAAAAGGTCAGTTAAATATTTTTTTGATTCATCCGCATAGCATTCTTTTTTTGTATTTCCTCCGCCGGTTTCGGGAGCGTCGATTCCGATTAGCCTTATTCTCATAAGCTCGTTGTTATATATAACGTCAACGGTGTCACCGTCTAAAACCCTGTCTACTTTATATAAAATATTTTTGGTGCTATTATTAGTTTTCGGCTTAGATTCTTTCTGATTTTGAGATTCGGTATTTAAACCAATCGATTTCGAAGCACTAAACCCCATCAAAAGAAATAAAAGGGAAATTATAGCAGTTTTCAAATCGTTTTTAATCTTTATACCTGTTTTTCTTTGTATATATTCGAATGTCTTAGGGAAAAGTAGTATTGCTATGATTAAAGACGCCAGCGATGATAACAGGTTAATTGGCAGTAAATAAAATGCGAATACTAAGAACACCGCAGAATACATAACATCAAAAAATGTATTGATTTTGTATTTTTCTATTTTATTTGAGAAGGTATTTTTGAAGTTCTCTTTTTTGATTTTTATATTATCCAGCATTTCAATATGGCGTTCACGTAAACACTACTTCGAGTTTTATCCTGTCCGGATCCTCAAAATACACTGCATAGTATTTTGGTGTATATTCCGGAAAAGCTTTTGGAGTTTGGTATAGCGGTTTAATTTTATTTTTCTTGACAAACTTTTTATTAAATTCGTCTACATCTATTTTTGAACCAACCAAAAATGCTAAATGGTTTATTCCGGTAGTTTTTCGGTGAAATTTATTTTTCCTGTATTTTTGTTCGGTTTCGACTATAAAAATCACCAGATTTGATTTGGAATCCTTTAATCCTATGCCCCAATCTTCTTCCAAATATGGTTTGTACCCCAAAAGCTTTAGCATTTCTTTATAAAACGGATATGAAATATTTTTATTAGAAACATTTAATTGAATATGCTGTAAAGTTGCTTTCATATTAAAAGTATATCACTTATTTTAATGGCGCCCCCAGAGAGATTCGAACTCCCGACCCCTTCGTCCGAAGCGAAGTGCTCTGAATCCGCTGAGCTATGGGGGCTAAACATATTAAATTATTCCGAAAAGAGTTTGGTTACCGAATTACAGTTTAGTATAAATACGGCAAAAATCAAACTTCTTATTATAACTATATGATAATATATTCTTATGCTTAAAAAGATATTAATTGCAGTATATTTATTGAGTTTAATTTTCGGAATATACTTTGTTCAAAACGCACTTAAGATTAACAAAGTTCCCACCGGTGAAATTGAAAAAAAGAAAGTTGTTGAAGTGCATCCTGCACAGGTGACTTTAAAAGTATTGTCAGTTGACGGGACAGAAAAAACATATAAAGTTAAAATGAAAAACATAGATACGGTGCTTGATCTTTTTGAGGATCTTAGAAATAAGCAATCCTTTTACTATGAGAAAATCGCTTATATTTACGGTACTGAAATAAATAGTGTAAATGGAATAAATGCTCCGGAAAGTTTTAAATGGCATATATATACTAATGATGAAGATATCACATTTAAAGTAAATGAATTTAAACTTGAAGATAATGCTGTTTATGAGTTGAAGCTGGTGAAATCCTAAAAGTTACTATTCATATCTTAAAGCTGTAATCGGGTCCATTTTACCGGCTTTTACCGCCGGGGCTACTCCGAAAATAATTCCAATAGCTGCCGAAACCCCAAATGATAATAATACGTACATGGGATCTACAGCAGTATCTATAAAATTTCCAAGCAAAGTTGAAAAAGAAGTGCCTACAACTACTCCCATTAAACCGCCGAGCAAAGATAAAATTACCGCCTCAAATAAAAACTGAGTTAAAATATTTTTCGAATTGGCACCTACTGCTTTTCTTAATCCAATTTCCCGTGTTCTCTCCGTGACCGATACAAACATAATATTCATAATTCCTACCCCTCCCACTAAAAGTGAAATTGCTGCTATTCCACCTAAAGCTGTGGCTAGTACTCCTAAAATATTACCTATAAATTCCAGGCTTTGCTCCTGGCTTACTACTGAAAAATCTTCTTTATCCAAAAATTGTCTAATAACCTTTTCAATTCCTCTTTGTGCAGAGCCTATGTTTTTGGGGTCATCTATTTTTATAAAAAAGAAATTTGGCCTGTCTATCTGAAATCTTTGTCTGGCTGTATTTAATGGAATATTAACTTCATTATCCTGGTCAACTCCGAAAACCGCCCCTTGTTTTTCCGTAACACCTATCACTTCAAACCTTTTGTTTTTTAGCGTAATTATTTTCCCAATAGGATTAAGATCGTCAAATAAATTCTTTTTTACTGTCTGACCTATTACCGCAACCATTTTAGATCCTGCCATATCGCTTTTGCTTATTGTACGGCCTTCTGAGGCTCCGATACCACTGATTTCTTCAAGATTATCTTCGATTCCGTTTATTGTTACATTGGTGCTGGATTTATTAAGATATTTAGCATCTCCTGTAGTAAAAACCATTGCTGAAGCGTCAACTACACTCGGCACGTTTTTGATGATTTTTGTGTAGTCAAAGCTAAGTTTATTTACAGCGGTCCCCCCCGGACCCCTTCCGCCTCCCGGCTCGCCGGGGAAAATATATAAGCTATTCGAACCAAATGATTCAAATTGAGTTCTTATTGTTTTCTCAAGACCACCAACGATAGAAGTTAAAGTAATAACTGCCGATACTCCAATAATTACTCCGAGCATAGTTAAAAAAGACCTTACTTTATTTAGTTTTAATGCGCGCATCGCTAAAAGAAAATAATCGAGCATAATAATTAGAATATCTCCATATTATTTAAATAATCTTCTCCGTCGTGCTTCTGCCATTTATCTTCAAAAACCTTACCGTCGCTCAATTTAATTACTCTGTCGGTAATAGAGGATATGTTTACGTCGTGAGTAACTATTATTACTGTTTTTCCTACTTCATGAAGACTGTGTAATAAGTTCAGTATTTCCAGACCAGATTTTGAATCCAAATTACCAGTAGGTTCATCTGCCAGAATTAATGAAGGGTCGTTCACTAAAGCTCTGCATATTGCCACTCTTTGCTGTTGTCCTCCCGAAAGCTGTCCAGGAGTATTTTTTATTCTGTCTTTCATGCTTACTTTTTCAAGCAGTTCGTTTGCTTTTTTGATGCCCTGTCTTTTGGAAATATATTTATTATATAGAGTGGGAAGGATCACGTTGTCTAAAGCAGAAGTTCTTGGAAGTAAATTAAATGCCTGGAATACAAAACCTATTTTTTCGCTTCTGAGAACAGCCAATTCGTGGTCTTTTAATTCACTCATAATTCTGTCTTCAAATTTAACGGTGCCTTCTGTTGGGTGGTCCAATAAACCGATTATATGCATTAAAGTTGATTTTCCTGATCCGGATTTTCCCAGAATACTAATAAATTCTCCTCTATAAATATCTAAGGTTATTCCGTCAACAGCTCTAATATCGCTGTCACCCATTTGATAATGTTTATGTATATTATTCAGTTTTAAAATAGGAGACTTTTGATCCATCTTGAAGTTCCTCAGTTTCTTTTCCTACAACTACAGTATCACCTTCTTTAACACCTTTCAGGACAACCACAAAATCATTTCCCTCAAAACCTATTTCCACTTCTTGTTTTTTAACTTTATCCTCGAAAACTACAAATACGTAGTTCTTTTCTTCGTCAAATATTATTGAATCATAAGGTATTGAGAGTTTTTCTGATTCTCTTCCTACTTCAATATCCGCGGATCCGCTTAGTCCAAGGATTGGTCTTTTGCCTTTTAAATTTAAATTGATTCCTACCTCAACGATTGTGCTTCCTGTGTCTGTTATTTGTGTCTGAGCGTCTATTCTTGTTATTGTTCCTTCAAATTTGTCATTTACGTATCCGTCAATGATTATATTTGCCGGCTTATTAATTTGTATACTGTCAATATCATTTTCATCAACTTCTGCTATAAATTCCATGCCGGTTTCACTAACTATGCTGAATAACTTATCACCTGTAGTCAGCAAGTCTCCTGCATTAAGATCTTCTAAAGCAAGCAGACCGTTTTCGGGAGCCATTATTTGAGAATTGTTTAAGTTATTCCACGAAACAAGATAAGAGGAATAAGTTGAATTTTGGGTCTCGGTTAATGACTGCTTTTTGTCTAAAAGTGTTTGAAGTGTGGAAACTGCCGATTTATAAGTGGCTTCGGCATTTTTGTATGTTTGTTTATTATCTTCTCCGTTATCAGCCATATATTCCCTCCAAGCTTCATCCCGGACAAGTTTTTTATCAACTGCACTCCTTTTAGCAGAATCTACCTGTTCATCATAAGAATCTACCGCAGCTTTTGCTGTTAAGTAAGCTGCGAATGCCGTTTCGGTTGATGATTTTAAGCTTGATTCGTCAAGTTTTATAATTATATCGCCTTTATTAATAGCATCCCCGCTGTAATTCATTATTTGCAGGATTTTAGCCCCAACTGGAGCTCTGATAGAATATTCTTTTTTAACGGTAGTTTCTCCTGTAGCGGTAATGTTTTTTATAACTTCCCTGTATTTAACCTGATCTACCTGAACAGGTTTAACGCTGTTGCTTCTTCTTTGAGTACTTAATATTAATATTATTATTACCGCCAATGTAATTAAAAGTTTCTTGTGTTTTTTTGCAAAGTTCACTACTTTCATCATTTCAGTTTTTGATACTAGCACTGCGTAATTATTATGGCAAATTTAAGATAAAAGGTTTATATTTAAGTATATGGATCCTTTGTTAAAGTCCCACCACCCGGCAAGGCATATGAATAGTTTTAAATACGCATTCAAAGGATTGATTCATGCGTTAATGAATGAAGCAAATTTCAGAGTTGAGGTAGTTGTTGCATCATTTTTTGTCTCAATGGGACTTTTGTTTAATATTAAGTTATATGAGTGGGCAGTTTTAGTTTTGGCTTTGGGATTTTTATTGTCGGCTGAAATCATGAATACGGCAATTGAGGAATTTATTGATCATTTAGTAAAAGAGCATCACGAAGGTGTTAGAGTAATAAAAGATCTTTCAGCGGCATTTGTACTAACTGCTTCCATAACTACGTTGTTGGTTTTTCTTCTTATAATTTGGAATTATATTTTTTAACAAAAATTATAAAGTATTAAATCTGAGAGGTTAATATAAAATTATCAGGAATATAATAGATTTCAACAATATTTTTTCCGCTTTTTGACACTGTAAAAACCGGAAGGTTATTATCTATCCACGTTTTAACTCTTAAGTTAGTTACAGTTTCATTAAAACTTTGCGGGTTTCTTATTAATACAAAATATCCGGCTTTTTCTGAACTTTTATTTAATGGAATATAATATCTAGAAATGCTCTCTCTTTCATTTGTAGAATAATATCCGTTGTTTTGAGAAGAAATTATTATATCTCTTATTTCCTCCCAATTTCTATTATAAGGAAATCCGAACATACTCAAATGAAATATAGGTGTGGGTTTTGGGAATTCCCAGATTAAGAATTTTTCACCTTCCCAGGGGTACTCGTTTGAATGATCTACAAAAACCGCGTAAGACTGTAAAAATAAAAACGAGAAAACTATTAAAATACCGAAATAAGTAACTAAATTAGCAACATAATGTTTTATAAACCAAAAAATTAAATCTTTAATTGTTTTAATACCATACCCTATAAAAAAACTCAAAGGAATAAGATACGTAAAAATATGTGTTCCCGGTATATTTACAATGATTTCCAAAAACACCACAGTGACCAATAACCACAATAAAATGAAAAATGTTTCGTCCATTAAAATTCGCTTCCTGATTTTTTCAAATACAAATCTTGAAAATCCCAATGCTGCCAACAATGTATAAATGTGAATTGTATAAATCGGATGATAGACTGTAAATAAATATTTGGAGCTTGAAATCTTTTCACTGCCTCCTGATAATCTGTTTGTCCAGTATTCCAATGTGCTTTGGCTGATAGAAAATATAAACGGAATATAAAATACCGAAATCAATAATGTGAAAGTTAAAAAAGAAAATAATAAATGTTTTTTAATATTTGGTGCAGTTTTAATTAATTTAAAAAAAAGGAAGAAAACAAAAGGAAATATAAAAATCCCGTCATAGTGGGAAAGGATAGAAACAGCCCAGCTGATAATTCCAAAATAAACTCCTTTTGGTCGCCAATTATCGTTTTTTAGCGCTAGACTGAAAAAATACAAAGACAAAAGCATGAAAAGTATCACAAAAGACTGGTACTGAACTATTCTGGAAAATGCTATCAGAAAACCATTGGTACTTAAAAAAAAGCTGGCAAAAAAGGCAACCTCATCTTTAAAATGAAGCTTTAGAAATTTATAAAACACTAAAACAGCAAAAATCCCTGCTAAAGCAAAAGGAAGGCGTGTTAAAAATTCATTTGAATAATCAGGATTAATAAACTTAATAAAAAAAGTAACTATAAATTGTACCGGTCCTTTTCTTTGATCAAGTAGAAAGGCGGAAATATTTTGACCTTGATCCGGTAAGAATAGTGCTTTTATCTCGTCCCCCTGATAATCTGAGTAACCGAGATTAACCATCCTCAGAATAAAAGAAGAAAATAAAAGTATAAGAGTAAATATAGTATCTCTTTTTTTAAATACCTGGACGTTCATTATTAGATATTATTATAAGATCATTCATAGCTCTAGTCACTGCTATAAATGCTTTTTTGGCATTCTTAAATGAGTCAATTCTGTTTAAATTCAAATCCAAAACGTAAACTTTTGCAAATTCCAGACCTTTGCAGTCTTCAAACATAGTTAAGTATAATCCTTTCGGAATATATGATATTTTTTCTTTACTGTTTAATGTTATTACCCTTTCAGTATTTATTTTTTTATTTTTAATAATTTTCTGCGCATTTTCAAATGTTTCAGGATCAAAACAGATAACTCCTACACTTTTATCCAGCTTTTTTAAATCCTCATTTATCTGATCTTTAAATAAACTTATCTGATTCTCATAAGTTTCAGTAATTATTATACTTGGCTCATTGCCTTTTCTATTAATAGATTTAGGCAGATAGTTATTTGTATATGGCGATATAATTTTATTTGCCAAATCTATAATTGGCTTTGTGCTTCTATAATTTGTATCTAAGGTAAATGTTTGGGCATTTCTGGCGTCTTTTATTACTTCCGATATTTCGGACCAATTTACCAACCCCTCGTTGCTGTATGATTGGTTTAAATCTCCCAAAATACACAATCTCCCGTTTAAGACAAGTTTACCCAGGATATGATATTCTAAAAGACCAAAGTCTTGTCCCTCATCTACCACACAATATTCATATTTTGACATTTTTGAAAATCCTGCAAGATCAGCATATATGAATAGATAGATTAAAGTATCCAGATATCCCATTTTATCTTGAAAAGGAAGGTTCATTTCTTTTGATAATTCTGCTAAGGTCTTTTCTTTTATATTTATTCTTATCCTTTTAAGATGGGAGTTTAGTTTTTTAATTGTTTTTATATTCTCTTTATACAGCCACTCTCTTGCAGATCCAGGATTCTCCTTTATAAAATCTGATTCCATTTTTATTTCTTCTTCAAGATCGTCAATAACTTCAGAGTAGTTTTCATATACGGGAATCTTCCTGTTGTACTTATAGCTTACATAACTTGAATATTCATCGTCTGAAATAAGGTTAATTAGCTGGTCTTCATAATCTTTATGTATATTGTCAAGTTTTTGTTCAAGTTTTCGGATTTCAGTTAAATCAAAAACAGATAAATTCGTTTTTGTGTCAAAATCGATATTTAATTTTAAATCTTCTCTAATTACAATCGTGTAAATTAATTCCCGAAGTGATTTGTAATTAATATCAAATATCCCCAGTTTGGGAAATAAAGTGGAAAGATATCCTACGAGAATTTGGTTTTTGGCAATAAGAATTGCTCTCTCCGGATGAATTACATTCGGAAAATTGAAAAATATATGCGATAGTTTGTGAATTGCCACTGTGCTTTTGCCGCTTCCAACACAGCCTTGAACAATGCAGATTTGTCTGGGATCGGCTTCTATTATATCAAGCTGCGATTCCTGAATGGTTTCAACAATGTCTTCCAGGACTCCACCAGTTCTTTTTGAAATTTTTTCCGTGATAATTTCTTTTTCATCCAATTGAATATCGTTATTGTAATATTTAATAAGTGATCCGTTGTCTATTTCAAATGTTCTTTTTAAAAGCAGATCTCTTAGTACTTTTCCTTCGGGAGTTTCATAATTTATGTTGTTTTGGGGAAACCTGTATCTGTAATATACCGACGCGACTTTTGCTCTCCAATCTGTAACAATTGGTTTGTCTTCTGTATAACCGAACTTTCCTATATAAAAAATTTCTTTCTCCGAGTTAGTTAAATCTCTAAGGTCAATACGGGCAAAATATGGTTCTTTCATTAGTGAATCAAGCTCTTCTACTTTTTTGTATTTATCTTTAAAATTGAATGCTAAGTTTTTTTCGTGTAGTGATTCTAAAAAAAAGAAAAAATCTGCTCCGTTTGTTTCCGGATCTGCTCTTAAGTCTTTAAGCATTTCCAGATTTTCTTTGCCCATAGCCAGCATGCTCTGGTCAAGCTTTTCTTTAGCATTAATCAGCCTATCAACCGTATCTTTTAAGTGTTCATTTTCTTCTTTCAGTATTTTTTGCTCCATATTTTTCACGCTTTTCTATTTACTTTTATATCTTCTTTAGCAATTAACAGTATGTATTCTCCCTTTTGAGGCAAAATCTTTAATTCATTTTCAATATCAATGATTTTACCAGTTAAGACTGTCTCAAAAGCTTTAGTTAAGTCCTTAACAACACAAATTCTGCGGTTTCCCAGTGTTTCTTTGACTTCGGAAATTAATCTAACTATCCTATAGGGTGACTCAAAAATTGTCAATGTAGCATCCAAAGCACCGTATTTAAATAGTATTTCTTTTCTTTGGTTTTCTTTTTTTGGAAGAAAACCTATAAATATAAATTTGTCGGAAGGGAGACCGCTAATACTTAAAGCAGCAACAACCGATGAGGGGCCCGGTATAGATACTATTTTATAGCTGGAATTCCTCAATTGATAAACAAGCTTGTAACCGGGGTCCGAAATTAATGGTGTCCCTGAGTCTGTCATAAATCCGATATTTTTACCGTTTTCAAGCATTTCAACTACTTTAGGGTATATTTTCAGGTGAATTTCGTCCCGGTAAGAAATTTGTGGTATTTTTAGGCCGAATTTTGAAAGTATTTTATCTGTTTCTCTTGTATCTTCCGACAACAGGTAATCTAATGTTTTTAATGTAGATATAGCCCTTAAAGTTATATCTTCCAGATTTCCTATAGGACCGGAAATTATAAATAGCGAACCGGTAGCCATTTAATCATAATATCACGATATATCAAGTTAAAATAGTATTATTCAAACGCTTTATCGGTAAAAGCCCAGAATTTTTCATCACCGCCAAGCTTATATACACATTCGCTGGCTTCAGCTAATTTTTGAGCGCTGGGATGTATTTGACTTAAAGGGAATTGTCTTAATACATACATCATCTTGTCTCCATATTCATTTAAAGCCTGTTTAACTGTAGGGTGGAACCTTTTACAGAACGGACATTCGTAGTCTGAATATTCAATTAGTGCGACTTGTGCATTTCTGTTGCCTTTAACCTTGTCTTTATCGGATGGTTTATCCAAACTAGTATTTAAAACCCTATCTGTGGCGGTTCCGGCCAACATGCCGTCTATAGCTTTTTTAACTTCAGTATAAGGAACTGCACCCCTTAACTGCACATATTCATTAGTTTTTAAATTTAGCACGAAATTACCAGGTGTTCCCGTTACACCAGCCTTAACCCCCGACTGATAATCTTCATCAACATCTTTTGCCGCTTCTCCGGAATTAATACAAGATTCAACTTTACTTCTGTCAACTCCTGTACTGGCAGCCATTTCTACCACATTAATTGTAGGCTCTATACCCCCACCGTTATCGACTGTACCTGTACCGGAGGGGTTGTTAGGATTGTTGGCAGCAAGAGAACCTCCGTTGTTTTTAAAATATTCTTCAAAAGATTTGCTCTTAGTCCAAAAAACTCCCAGCGCAAAACTGAATACGATCAATAATAAAATCAAAAACACGGACACGAAATTATTTAAAAAAATGTTGTTTGCTAAAATTCTTTTTAGAGTTTCCATTGGTTAAAGATAACGGACTATAAATTTTCTGTCAATTAATTTTCTCAAGTTTTGCCCCAAGCTTTGTATAAACCTCAAAAATATCAGGATATCTTCTTTTTAAAATATCCACACCCGTTATAGTAGATTCAACATTATCAGCCAACGTGGCTATAAACAAAGCTTTGCAGGATTGAATAACACCCGGAGATGTAATATTTCCTCCGGAAAACGACACCGGACCTTTCACAATTATTCTTTGTGGATCTGCGACGAAAATATTTCCGCCAAGTGCATTTAATTCTCTTACAAAATCCAACCCCGTTTCATACATCCAGTTTTGAATCAACAATTGGCCTTTTGTTTTACAGGCAAGGGTAACCATAACAGGCAGTACATCTATTGGAAAACCCGGCCATGGTCTAGGTACTAGTTTTGGTAGATCGTCTTCAGCCATTGCAAAACCTGAGTTAACTTTATCTATGTATAAATCTTTATCTCCGTTAACTATTAAGTCGTTTCCGTCTTTTATTATTTCTATATTAAACTTTTCAAAAACCTGTACCATACCTCCGATTACAGATTCAATATTTGCATTTAATATTCTGACTTTTCCTTTTGTAACAGCTGTAGCGACAATAAGTCCACCAATATCTACAAAATCCGGTTCGGGGAAAAATTCAAAATTTTTTAAATTCTTTTTGCCTTTTAAAGTTACTTTGTTTGATCCGATTCCTTCTATTTCTGCGCCCATGTTTTGAAGAGTTTTTAATAATTGACTTACATGAGGTTCAGATGCCGCGTCGGTAATGCAAAATTCTGATTCGGTTCCGGCTGAATATAAGAAAATATTTTCTGTTCCGGTTACACTGGCTTCAAACTGCCAAATATCATATTTGCCTTTTAAATTTTTAGGTACAGTAAATCTGGCGTATCCATCTATCATTTCAAATTTAATTCCAGCTTTTGAAAAAGTGTCAATATGAGCCATAATTGACCTTTTGCCTAAAACACACCCTCCCGGTGTTGGAATTTCGGCTATACCAAATCTTGCTAGCAAAGGGCCGGCGAGCATAATAGACGCTCTAATTTGATTGCCCAATTCAAGGTCAACTTTGTAGGAATTGATATTTTTAGTGTTGATTTTTAAGTTTGTATAATCGGAATCATCTATATCGGCACCTAAAAGACTTAATATTTCTAAAAACTTTTTAACATCTGTAGTAGCCGGGATATTGTGGTAGGTTACAGTTTGATCAGTTAAAAGGCTGGCTGGAAATGCCGACAAAATAGCATTTTTATTGGGAACTGGTGTAACTTCTCCTTGAAGTCTCGTTCCGCCTGTAATTTTTAAAGTTTCCGGCATATCCCAATAAATATACTACTATTTAGTTCGTGTTTTCAAATTTATAGATAAAATTTAATTAGTTTATTTAAGCTTTTGAACTTCTTTATGAAGAGTATGTCTTCTAAGTTTAGGATTAAACTTTTTCAGCTGAAGTTTTTCTGAAGAGTTTATTTTGTTTTTAGTTGTAATATAAGATCTCATACCAGTCTCGGTACATTCCAAAGCTATTAATATTCTGTTTCCTTTTTTCTTTGCCATGAACGGTAGTTTATCTTATTTTGTAATTATTATCAAGGTTAATATAGTCTGATACTATTTAACTATGTTTGGCAACTATCCCGTAAATGATGACTGGATATTTGTAAGTCAAGTAGAAGCTTTTAGCCAGGGTATTTTTACTTTAAATGCAGAATTAGACCCTTCTTTTATTGCACAGGGTTTTTTGGGACTTCTGTGGGGGAAAATATTCGGTATAAGTTTCGTAAATCTCCAGATATTAACCTTTTTAATCACTATAATTGCTGTTTTTGTATTTATTCAAATTCTAAAAGAATTTAATGTAAAAAAACCATTTATTATATTTTTCAGTTTATTACTTTTTTTTAATCCTATTATTTTTGTATCAGCTTTTACTTTTATGACCGAGAATTATTACTTATTGTTTTTTCTAGGTTCAACTTATTTTTACATAATGTTTTTGCAGAATCAGAATAAAATTTTATATTTAATACTAGGTTCTATTTTGGTATTAGTATCAATATTAATACGGCAGATTGGCGCCTTAATTGGATTTAGTCTTATTCTTGTACTTTTATTTGATATTGTTAAAAGAGGGAAACTAAACAGGTTCTCTGCAATTTCAATAATAATGTTGTTGGCTTTAGTAATTTTTAGTTTATTAATTACATTATTATGGCCAAGGTTCAATGAAAATAGGAAATTAATATTAAATGAACAACTTATTACAAGAATAAAGTTTATATTGCTTTCCCTTCATTATTTTCCTTTATTTATATTTCCTGTTTTAGCAGGATTAAATATAAAAATACTAGATAACAAATTTATTACGGTCATATTGATCCCAATATTTATTTTTATTTTAATATATTTATATAACTTTGATATCTATCCCGTAGGAAATGTATTTTATCTTGAGGAATTGTATTCTAAATCAGATTTCAGATCGGCCTTCAGCCTATTTGATAATATATTATTCAAGTCGTTATTTGTGACACTTACGGCATTTTGTATAACAAAGTTCATCGTGTTTTTTTTGGAGAGAATCCGGAGATATAAAAGTAATTTATCAATTAAAAACATGAATTCGGTGAATCAGTTTCTAATTATTTTAGGCGTATCCAATTTTATTATTCTGTTATTTTCCTCGGATTATTATGACAGGTATTTGATTCCGTCTTTTATATGTTTATTTATATTAATAATTAGAAATTTTGCAGCAGAGATAAAAATAAATAAACTCTCAATATTTTGTTTAATTATGGCTATATTCATTGTTATATTTTTGCAATGGGAGTTTTCCGCTAAAAACAGACTTATGTGGGATCAGGCTAGAAAATTGTCTGAAAAAACAGGATATTTTTCTCAAATCTCATTAAATGATACCTATACCAATTATATTATTACAAAAAAAGAAAACGATTTCACCGGCCTTATTGAAAGAAAATCTTTTGAAAAAAAGTGTTATGTTCAGGATTATTCCGTTGAATCTGATTCAAATTTATTTATGTCCATTTTAAATTTAGAAGATTATATTGACGTAAATATTTTAGAAAAGAAAAAGCCTTATCTTGTAAATAAAAAAGAAGGTTTTCCAAAAGTTAAAAAACATCTTGATAATTTGATATATAATCAGGAGTATTTCTCATTTTTATTTAATTTTGTGGGTAAAAGAGCTTTTGTTGCTAGCTGGTGCAATGAAAATATATAAAAAGTATTGTTATCATGCCGAAATACTTGTAGAATTTGGCTTGTTTATGGCGAAAAGTGTCATAGCTATTAACATATTATTTTATTAATTTAATTATGTCAGAAACATTTGATTTTAAAAAAATAGAAGAAAACTGGAAAGACAAATGGTACAACGACAATATTTACGAAGCCGTTGATTTTTCCGATAAACCTAAAAAATATATTCTTGCTGAGCTTCCTTATCCTTCGGGCAAATTTTTACATGTAGGTCATATGATGAGGTATACGGTTCCGGAGATTTATTCGCGGTATTTAAGGATGAAGGGATACAACGTTATGTTTCCTATGGGATGGGATTGTTTTGGTCTACCTGCTGAAACGTACGCTATAAAAGAAAAAATAACTCCTCAAGAGGCGATTAAACAAGCAACTAAAGATTACAAGCAGGCAATGCAGAATATGGGATATGCAATTGACTGGAAACGTGAAATTAATACCTCTGATCCTAATTATTATAAATGGACTCAATGGATGTTTATAAAATTATGGAAAAAAGGTCTGGCAGAAATTAAGGAAATGCCTGTATGGTGGTGCAATGAATTGGGAGTACTGGCTGATGAGGAAGTTTTGCCTTCTAAAGACGGAAAAAGAAAAATTTCCGAAAGGGGAGGATATCCAGTTGAGAGAAAAATGCATAAACAATGGATATTAAAAATTACCAATTATGCCGATCGGTTGCTTAAAGATTTGGATTTAGTAGACTACAATGATTCCGTTAAACAAGGACAAATAAACTGGATAGGCAAAAAAGAAGGAATAAATATAGATTATAAGGTTGATGGAAGTGACGAAAAAATAAAAGTTTTCACAACAAGGCCAGACACTAATTTTGGGGCTACTTTTATAGTAATGGCACCTGAACATCCTTTAGTTTTAAAAATTACTGTACCTGAGAGGTTTCTGGAAGTTCGGAAATATATAGAGGAATCCCGAAAAAAAAGTGATTTGGAGAGGGCGAATATAAGAGAAAAAACAGGTGTTTTTACCGGAAAATATGCAATAAATATGTTGACTGAAGATAAAATGCCCATTTATGTCGGAGACTTTGTTTTATCCCATTTTGGAACTGGAGCTTTGGTAGGAGTGCCAGGGCATGACAAACGCGATTTTGAGTTCGCACAGGCTTTTAATTTGCCTATTAAAAGGGTTGTAATAGGATCTGACGGCGATAATTCTGTAATTAATAAATTAGAGCAGGTTCAGGAAAATGAAGGTGTAATGGTGAATTCCGGATTTTTAAACGGTTTGAAAATAGAAGATGCTATAGAGAAAATAAAAAACTATTTAGTAGAAAAACGCTTCGGTGAGCGGGCAGTTACTTTTGGATTGAGAGATCAGATTTTTTCTCGTCAAAGGTACTGGGGTGAACCTATTCCATTAATATACAAACAAGACGGAAATATTGAAGCTGTTGAAGAATCCGATTTGCCTGTGAAATTACCTATAATGAAAGACTTTTTAGCTTCTAACGACGGCACCAGCCCATTGGAAAGAAATAAGGAATGGAACCAAGTTAGAGATAAAAGAGGGAATCCTGCAAAGAGAGAAACACAGACGATGCCTACCTGGGCCGGCTCAAACTGGTATTTTATAAGATACATTGATGCTAATAACGAAAAAGTTTTTGCAGACCTTGAAAAAATGAAATACTGGCTTCCGGTAGACAAATATTTTGGAGATGCAGGTCATACAACTGCTCATTTATTATATTCCAGGTTCTGGTATAAAGTTCTGTCCAACGAGGGTTATGTTCCCTACCCGGAGCCGTATCAATGGAGAATGAGCGGAGGGATGCTGCTTGGTCCCGACGGACATAAAATGTCCAAGTCAAAAGGAAATGTTGTAGATCCTAAAGACTGTCTTGAAAATTATGGAGCTGATGCTACCAGAACTTATTTATCATTTATCGGTCCTTATGAAGACACGTACCCGTGGAATGAAAACGGCTTAATAGCATGTTTCAGATTAGTAAAGAATATATATGAAATAAAAGCTAAGGTGAGTGGTGGTGTAGCGAAAGAAAGTACTTCGGATGTAACTAAAAAAACAACAAAAATGCTCCATAAATTAATTAAAAAACTTACAATAATGATGGAAGCCATGAAAATAAATACATCGGTAAGTGAAATTATGATATTTGTAAATTATTTGAAAAAAGTTGATGACATACCGACAAATATATGGAAGGATTTTATAAAATGCATTGCTCCGATAATGCCTTTTATGGCAGAAGAACTATGGCAGGAAATAAACGGATTTGATCACTGGGACAAAAATAACAGTGTTCATTTGCAGGATTGGCCTGAATATTACGAATCGTTGTTGCAGGAAGATAGTGTTATTTTAGCAGTTCAAATCAACGGAAAAGCGAGAGCTCAGGTTGAAGTTTCAATTGAAGATAATGAAGATAGTATTAAAGAAAATGTAATGAAAATTGAAAAACTGAAAAAATACTTGGATGGAAAAGAAATTAAAAAAGTGGTATATGTGCCAAAACGGGTCGTAAACCTTGTTATATAAATACAATTAGAGGTTTAGTATGTTAATTTTTACTGAATCCAACTCCAATAATCTGATCTAAGACTTCCTCTAAATTCTGCCCATTGGCAGTTGCTTGTTCTAATAAAATAGATAAATCATGCAGAGCTGTTACATTTTGAGATTCGATATTTTTTAAAGTTTCATTGTTTCCACTCATTTCTTTACCTTTAATTCTTTTATTTGGTTCCAATGAGGCGCCTTCCCCATTTTTAATATTACCTGAATCTTGAGAATTTTTACTCTCTGGAGAAACGCCAGCAACTTCAGTGGGTTCAGAAGAAATTGTAAAGTTATCTTCATCACTCATATTTTCATCATACCATTAAATCATTAAGTTTAATAAACCAATTATTAAACTTTACCAAATGTCCTGGATAAGGGTTTCCGTAGGGATTTCCGGCATTATAAGCTGTAACAAGCTGGTTTACATTTAAATTACCGTATTTTTCTACAGTTCTTTTGTGATATTTGCCAATTAAATCAATATTTGTCTCCGGGTCGTATAAACCTTCAGGACTACCGTTGTAACCGAGCCCTTTTGCAGTTCCATAAAGAATCTGCCCCAATCCATAACTTGCATCGTTAATCTGAGGCTCCGATCTTTTTGCATATGTATTGCCGTTGGATTCGGTCATGATTGTGGCAAAAATCACTTTGGAATCTACCTCGTATTTTTGTGATATACGCCTAATAATATGACCGTATCTGTCCCATATCAGCTTCGCTCTGTTTTCTTCGTTTAATCCGGTCAGCTCATTAACATCTACAATTTTAGTTAAAGGCTCCTCCGGAATCGTTACAAAATCGTCTACCTTTTTATGTGTTATAGGAGTCAATGTTACGCTTGTTAATAGCAATAATGCCAAAGATATTTGCTGTGCGTACTTATGTAGATTATTTAAATCAATTCCTCTTTCATGGAACCAGTTGAAAGCTTCGGGATATTTATCTTTTATTTCTTCAATCAGTAATTCTTTTTGGGAAATTAAATTTTTAAGATCTTTATCGGGCATTAATGTATTTTAATTGAATTTATTCCAGCCTGAAAGTAGCAGTTACCATTTTTGATAATGTTGTTGTCCCCGGTTCTATTTCAGCACCTCCCCCGCCCATACCTCCGGCTTTTGCCGAATATGTTATAGGATATATATTTTGACCTACACTTTCTACAACTCTAATTAATTTTCCAAGTTTTCTGCCGCTTGATTCTACAACTGCCTGGGCTTTCTCCTTTGCATTTTCAAGAGCTGAAGCCAATAATACCGCTTCGTCTTCGTTAGAGGAATCCAATGACAAATTCGGACCGTATAAATCGGTGGATTCCAATGATGTAAGTAAATTTGTTAATTCATTTATTCTTTTAATATCTTTTAAAACGATTTCAATGTTTATGTTAACTCTCCAGTTTCCCGGCCTGTATCTTAAAATACCATTATCATAATAAGATTCCTGGTCCTGCATTACATTTATGGTTGAGGTTTTTATTTCTTCTTCTGAAATACCGAATTGCTTTACAGCCTGAGTTATTCTGGCTGATTTTTCGTTTGCTTCTGAAACAGCAGTTGCTTTATCTGAGTTGGTTACAGTTATTCCCGCAGAATATGTGGCGCGTTCATTCTTTTTCTGTTTTTCGGAGGAGCCCGTTACCGTAATAGTTTGATCCTCTTCAATTCTCACAGTTCCAACTTTTATTAATCCTAAAGTTGAAAGTGTAACAAGAGTTGATATCAATAGAAAAGTGAAAATATATGGTTTGTGGTTAATTACAAACAGGTTTAATGGGGGCATGTCTATATTTTATAGTTTTAATAATGCTTTTACAAGCTTTAAGGTTTAATTCAATTGTTTAAGTTATGCCAAAATTTAAAACCCTAAATATTGGACTTATTAAATTAAAAATGCTATTATGCCTTAACTCTGTAGTTTTCTGAGGCTTTTCTATTTATTGAGAATTTCCCAGGCTTAGAGTAAAGTCTATATGTTTTTCATTAGAAGGAAAAGCTTACTCTTGTATTCTTTTCACTTTTTAAGAAGTAAATATTTGAAGGGTGGTGAGTTTAATGACTAAATTATACGTCGGTAATTTACCGTATTCTTATACGGACAATGACCTTAGAGATATGTTTGCTCCTTACGGGGAGGTGTCATCTGCATCTATAATTATGGATAAAGTAAGAGGAAGAAGCAAAGGATTCGGATTTGTGGAAATGGATGACTCGGCAGCTCAAACAGCAGTGGCCGAATTGAATGGTAAAGATATTGGTGGTAGGAATATTGTTGTTAGCGAGGCAAGACCTATGACAGACAAGCCAAGACGAGAATATGACAGAAATAGTAGAGGTCCTAGACAATAAAAATTGAAGTGTTCAGAGCCGGATAATTCCGGCTCACACTTTTTTTATTTTTTGAATTTGTATTAAATTTCGGAAAGCCATTTTTTGTATTTGTAGTTGTTCCCGTAAACAATATTAAAATAAAGTTTTTGGAGATTGCTTGTAATTATGCCTACTTCTCCACTGCCGATTTTTTTGTTTTCTATTGAAATTACCGGAGTTACTTCGGCACCAGTCCCGGTTAAAAATATTTCATCAGCGTCTTGTAGCTCTTCTTTTTTAATTGACTTTTCGGTTGTTTTAATTCCTAATTCTCTTTCAGCCAATTCAATTATCGTGTTTCGAGTTATTCCTACCAGGATATTTTGATCTTCTGAAGGTGTATATAATCCGTTATTTTTCGCTATAAAGACATTTTCTGCGCTACCTTCTGCTATAGTATTATCCTCATTAAGTAAAATTGCTTCATCTGCTCCTTTTGAATCGGCTTCAGTTTTTGCCAGACAAGTATTTAAGTATATTCCGGTAGGTTTTGCCGATGGCGGAACAGCTTTTGAACTAATTCTTTTCCATGTGGAAAATACTAAAGAGATGCCTTTATCAGTATTTAAGTGTTTTCCCAATGGTACAGTATATATTGCAAAAGTGTCGATTAGGTTGTCCAGATTAAATCTGCTTACTATGTCATCAGATTTATAGAGAATCGGCCTAATATAGATATTTTCTCTATGTTTGTTTTTTCTTATCAGTTCTATTGTAATATCAGATAGAGCCTCTATATCCAAGGGTATTTTCATATGCAAAGTTTCCGTGGATTTTTTCATTCTTTTGTAATGATCTTTGAGTCTGAATACATATAATTTCACTTTTTCTTTATTCCAATATCCTCTAATACCTTCAAAACAAGCAGTTCCGTATTGAAGGGCGTGAGTACCTATAGGAATTAAGGCTTTTTCGTATGGTACAAATTCGTTTTTGAAATAGGCAAATCTTGTCATATATAATCCTCCAGCTTGATAAGTTTTTTGTATTCATCAAAACCAATCATATTTGGAATTAATAATTGAGTTTCGCCGTTTTCCTTTAAATATTTAAGTGAGTTTTGTGAAGCTTTTATTGCACTGAATAGCGTGGTAACCGGATATGCAATGATTTTATATCTCAATTCTTCTAGCTGTTTCCGGCTGCATAAAGGTGTTTTCCCGCCTTCCAGCATATTCACCAAAAGCGGCACTTCTGTAATTATTTCGGGAATTTTTTTAAGCTGTTCCAAAGTTTCGGGAGCTTCAATAAAAATTATGTCGGCCCCGGCATTTATAAATAGTTTTGCTCTTTTAATTGCATTATCAAATCCTTCTACTGCAATTGCATCAGTTCTGGCGCAAATCATAAAATCAGGATTTTCTCTTGCTTTTACTGCTGACTGAATTTTCAAGACCATTTCTTCCGTGGTTATAAGCTCTTTTCCGTTCATGTGCCCGCACCTTTTAGGATGTTTTTGGTCTTCTATAAACAGACTGGCCACACCTGTTTTTTCATAAGTTTTTATAGTATGAGCGACATTTCTTTCATTTCCGTATCCTCCGTCAGCATCAGCAAATACAGGTATATTTACTGAAGTAACAATATGCTTAATAACACTTTCCATATCAGTGAGCGACAATAAACCCACGTCGGGAAGGCCATAGATTACACCTGAGATAGCAAAGCCGCCTACAGAAACAGCTTTGTAACCTAAATTTTCAGCAATTTTACCAGTAATAGCATCGTGGACTACCGGTAAAAGAATTGCTTCTGAATTTTTATCGGTGACAAGATTTTTAAATTTAGTTGCTATATTCATTAGATTTATCCTTATAAAACTTTAATCTTCCTTTAGAACCATTTTTTTACAATAAAAAAACCGCCTTCCGGCGGTTGTGGTTCTACTTTAAAAATAAATAATCACCTAACCGCCGTATAATGCAGAAAAATAAAAGTATGAAAAATAATTATTGGTGGTTATTGATATTCTACCCATGATGGAGTGTATATAAACACTAAAATTTAAATTAGTCAACATTTTTGAGATTTTATATCCTGTAGTGACAAATTATATGTAAACCTATAAAATCTTAATTAACAAATCAATCCTATAGAGGAGATAGAAAGATGAAAACGCGAATTCGATTCGCGGCAGTTGTGCTCGTTTCAATGCTTTGGTTGGTAAGCTGTAGAGTGCCAACTCCTCCGGTTCCTCCAACGGACACACCAACACCAACGATGACGCCAACGCCTCAGCCTGTGCTAGGCTACAGGGTAGTCGGAAACAAAATTATCGATGAAAATGGTATCCCTCATGTATTCAGAGGGGTAACTTTACCGGGATTGGACTGGTACCATCCCGAATGGGGATTTGAGCAGTACCTCAATCGGGATACCATTTCAAGGATCAAAAGTTGGAATGCCAATGTTGTTCGGCTTCCCCTTTTCCAACGACCCTGGAGGGAGAACGGGGAGTACATTCGGAAGGTTCAAGAATTGGTGAGATGGATAAAAGAAGAGAACATGGATGTTGTTCTCGACTTACACCTTTCTGAAAGAGGTGATCCATCAATGCCGTTCGAAGACCTGAAGGAACCACCCATGCCTGATTTAGGATCAGTCGGGTTCTGGGTTAGCGTTTCGGCGGTTTTTGGTGATGATCCGAGCATTATTTTTGAGTTATACTCGGAGCCACACGATGTACAGCCAAATGTGTGGCTTAATGGCGGAAATGTTGAAGGATACGTTTCCGTCGGCATGCAAACTATAGTTGACGCAATCAGAAACGGCGGTTCTGAGAACTTGATTGTTGTCAACGGTCTTAATTGGGGTTTCAACCACAGTGACCTACTTAGAGTGGTAGGAAACAAAATCGTGTACGGTAGTCACACGTACACGAATTGGGACGAAAGCGATGAGGTAGGAGAATGGGAGGAAGCGTGGGGCTTTCTCACAACTAGCTACCCAGTCATACTTACATCCTTTGGTCATATCAACGGTGACTGCGACGGAAAAGGGCCTGCTGCAATCGAAAGTCTATTGACATTTGCTGAAGGTAGCGGTGTTGAAGGCTATATCGGTTGGGCCTGGTATGTCGGTGGCTGTGAGTTTCCCAGCATAATCACCTCTTGGGATGGAACCCCAACAGACACGGGAAAGGTTGTGAAGAAGTTCCTTCAACTTAACCCGTAGTACAAGCAAGCACAACTGAATACATAAACCCCGTGAAGTCATTTAGGCCTCGCGGGGTTTCGCTATTTTTGGAATTAAAAAAAACAAATTCCCCTTATTTAACTTTCAATCTTTTTGCTAGAATACTTATATGTCTGCCTACAATAATAATGATCTTTTTAAAGTATTATCCGAAATAAAAGCTATAGATGAATCACAGCTTCAAAACGCACTTAAGGTAAGCGAAGAAAAGAATATACCGCTTGGCGATGTTCTGCAGCAGAAGGAGCTTATCAACGACGAAAATTTAGGTCTGGTGATCAGTGATCTTCTTTCGATTCCTTATATTAACCTTTCAAAAGTTGCCATTCCGGAAAATGTTTTGCAGTTAATACCTGAACCTGTGGCCAAGGCTCAGAGAATAATTGCTTTTAAAATCGACGGCAAAGGGCTTCATATTGCCACTGAAGATCCTTCAAATAAGCAGATTTTAAAATTTCTGGAGGATAAGTCAGGTCTTTCGGTAATTGTTTATTACGCTACTTATTTAAATATTAAAAATGCTTTGT